>Ga0184628_10000137_pt1 | contig 41730 bp, 36 predicted proteins | sample PLM4_5_b1_FD_133149 | JGI IMG/M metagenome (GOLD analysis project Ga0184628, IMG submission 133149) | Groundwater sediment microbial communities from an aquifer in East River, Colorado, USA - PLM4_5_b1 | ecosystem: Environmental > Terrestrial > Soil > Riparian zone | place: USA: East River...
ACCCGCCCGCCCCGTGCCAGACGTTCATGAAAGCCTCCTGCAACACCTCTTCCGCGCGCTCCCTGCTGTTCAATATACGGAAAGCGACGCCCAACAGATGCGCGCAAGTGGCGCGGTACACCCTCTCGAACGCCGCGCGATCCCCCAGCGCGACACGCGACAGCAGAGCGGCAAGGTCTTTTTTTACCAATAGCGGCTCGCGATGCGACATAAGCACCATTGTGCGCCGCCACGCTGGGGCTGAGGAGCGGGAGAAGGGCCATCTTCTGGGGCGGCATGCGGACAGGGGTGAATAGATTTTCCTTTCCCTATCCGTTCTTCCGGCTTTGAACTGCTCGCGCGCATCCTTCAGGTCGGGAGGACGCAGCAGGCTGCCGACGTGGTCGGCGCGAAAAGGAGGCCCCACTCGCCTGTTGAAGCCTTTCTAGAACTCTTCGCTGCCGGAAACGGAAGGTAGCCGGCGGTCGGGGTGGCCCTGCCGGCGTTCCTCCGCGATGGGCGCAACCTGCTCGCGGCGGTCGATGATGGGGGCCGCGCGGCGCTCGACCTCCGGGCGCCAGCCGAAATAGATCGCTACCCCGGCCGTAATGGCATGCAGCCAGACGTCGTGCCCATGGAGCGGGAGTATTCCGTAGAGCGTGTTCATTCCGGGAATGAATCCCATGACGGCGAGCGCGGCGTAGAAAATGGCGAGCGAGCGTGCGAACAGCATAGAGGTCGCGACGCGACGCCATGCCACGAGGCCCCAGGCGCCGATCGCGATGTGCACGGCGCTGTGCGGGAGGTTCACCGGAAACAGCCCGAGCAGGTAACCGTAGAGAAGGGTGACCTTGGTCGGCGGCGCATCGACTGGCGGCGGCATCAGCGCGGCCGGGATCAGGCCGAGCAGCCCGGCACTGAGGTAAACCATGCCGACGAACAGCGCGAATATTTCGGTTCTCATCATTCCTCCCCCGGTCGGCCAAAAGTCTAACGCTTTTTCCCGTCTTGCTCACCTCTGACCCCACCCATGCCGGGTCAGGGCCTGGCGACGCCGAATTGAACGGGCCGCACGGTGCGCGCGTCGCCGTCCTTGCAGATCGACAGCGTGTAACCGAGCACGCTGCGCGAGTCGCGCGGATCGATGATGCCGTCATCCAGCAGCAGCGCCGAGGTCACGAGGGCACTCTGCTGGCGCTCGAAATTTTCCACGATCTTCGCCTTCATGGCGTCAATCTGGTGGCGGTCCACGTCCTGGCCCTTCCGCTTCATGCCAGCCTCCATCACGATCGCCATGGTGAGCGCGGCCTGCTCGGCGCCCATCACCGCGGTCTGCGCGTTCGGCCAGGAAAACAGGAACCGCGGGTGGTAGCCGCGCCCGCACATGCCGTAGTTGCCGGCGCCGAAGGAAGCGCCGCACATCAGCGTGATCTGCGGCACGTTGGCGTTGGACACTGCCTGGATCATCTTCGAGCCGTGCTTGATCATGCCGGCCTCTTCCGAGGCTTTGCCCACGATGTAGCCGGTGGTGTTCTGCAGGTACAGGATCGGCAGCCCGGCCTGGCAGCAGGACTGGATGAAGTGTGTGGCCTTGTTCGCGCCCGCCGGGTCGAGCGGCCCGTTGTTCGTGACGATGCCCACGCGAAAGCCCTGCACCGCGGCGTGGCCGCACACGGTCGCCGGTCCGTAGTCGGCTTTGAAGTCGAGGAAGTCCGACTCGTCCACGACGCGCGCCAGGACCTCGCGCATGTCCACCGTCTTCCTGTAGTCCTCCGGGATCACGCCCAGCAACTCTTCGGCTGCACAGCGCGGCGGCTTGCCGGAAGGCAGGAAAGAGGATTTCCAGTCCAGGCGCGCGAGCACCTCGCGCGCGTAGCGAATGCCGTCCGCGTCGTTCTCCGCGAGGTACTCGCCCAGGCCCGAGACGTGCGTGTGCATCACCGCGCCGCCCAGCTCCTCGTCGGTGGCGATCTCGCCGGTGGCGGCTTTCAGCAGCGGCGGTCCGGCAAGGAACGCCTTGGCGCGCCCGCGCACCATGATTACGTAGTCGGAAAGCCCCGGCATGTAGGCGCCGCCCGCGGTCGAGGAGCCGTGCACCACCGTCACCACCGGCAGGCCCGCCGCGGAAAGCCTGGCGAGGTTGTAGAAGATGGCCCCGCCATGGATGAAGCCTTCCACGCGGTACTTGAGCAGGTTCGCGCCCGCCGATTCGACGAGGTGCACGAAAGGCAGTTTGTTCTCCAGCGCGAGATCCTGCGCGCGCATCAGTTTCTCGCGCCCCATGTGCTGGATGGCGCCGGCGTCGATGCCCGAGTCGCTCGCCACGACCATGCAGCGCACGCCGGACACGTAGCCGATGCCGCTCAGCATGCCGCCGCCCGGGATCGTCTTCTCGGGATCGGGGTTGTCCAGGCAGTAGCCCGCCATGGAGGAGAGCTCCAGCCACGGCGCGCCCGCATCCAGCAGCCGCGCGATGCGCTCGCGCGGCAGGAGCTGGCCGCGCTTGTCGAACAGGGGCTTGGCTTCGGCGGATGCGTCGCGCGTTCGCTTCTCGAGCGCGCGCAGGCGCCCGATCAGCTTCAGCATGCTGGCGCTGTTGCGCTGGAACGCCGCGGCTGCGACGTCGATCCTGGATTGGATCGCCGGCATTACCCAAGCACCTTGGGCTTCTTCGCCAGGTGAAAGCCCTCGAAGGCCTCGGTGGCCTTGCCGCTGCCGATCCTGTCGGCGACGCGCTTGGCGTTCGGCACCGCGCCGTCCACGCGCAGGCAGGAGCCCGAGATGAACGCTGCGGCGGGCGAGAGCAGGAACACGATTGCCGCGGACACTTCGGACTCGGTGCCGAGGCGCCCCAGCGGCACGCGCCTGGGCAGCGCGCGGATGTGCTCCGCCATCTCCGCGGGGTAGTGATCTAGGCCGCTGGAGGCGATCCAACCGGGCGCGACGGCATTGACCCGGACCGGCGCCCACTCGAGGGCCGCGGTCTCGGTGAAATTGAGCATGCCTGCGCGCGCCGCGCCCGAATGTCCCATGCCGGGCATGCCGTTCCACATGTCGGCGATCATGTTGACGATGGCGCCCGCGCCCGCGGCTTTCATCCATTGCGTGTAGCACTCTCGCGCGACGAGGAACCCGCCGGTCAGGTTGGTGCGCACCACTGCGTCCCATCCCCTGGCGGAAATGCTCTCCAGGGGCGAGCCGAACTGGCCGCCGGCATTGTTCACGAGGAAATCGATGCGGCCGAAATCGGCGAGCACGCCCGCAACCGTCTGGCGCACTGCGTCCTCCTCGCGGATGTCGCAGACGCAGGTCCTTGCCGCGCCGCCGATTTCCTTCGCCACGGCCTCAAGCTTGTCCGCATTGCGGCCGATCAGCGCGACCTTGGCCCCCAGCGCTGCCAGCTCGTGCGCGGTGCAGCGGCCGATGCCCGAGCCCGCGCCGGTGACGATGGCCACCTGCCCGGCGAGCAGGCCGGGACGGAATACGGAACGGTAGTTCATGATTTAGAAAGCAAACGCTTGGTGAGTGTCCCCCATTGGAATATCATCCGTCAATGATCCCGCGGACCCTCTTCACGCCCGAGCACGAGACCTTTCGCGACAGCGTGCGGCGGTTCATGGAACAGGAGGTCAAGCCGCACGACGAGCGCTGGCAGGAACAGGGCTACGTGGACCGCGAAGTGTGGCTGAAGGCGGGCGCGAACGGATTCCTTTGCGCCTCGATGCCCGAGGAATACGGCGGCTCGGGCGCCGACCGGCTCTACAGCGTGGTGCTGATGGAGGAACAGGCGCGCGCCAACAACTCTTCCCTCGGCTGGGGGCTGCACTCGGAGATCGTCGCGCCTTACCTCCTGCGCTACGGCAGCGAGGCGCTGAAGAAGAAATACCTGCCGAAGATGGCCGCGGGCGAGATGATCGGCGCCATCGCCATGAGCGAGCCCGGCGCCGGCTCCGACCTGCAGGCCGTGAAGACCACCGCGTTGAAGAAGGGCGACAGATACATCGTCAACGGCTCGAAGACCTTCATCACCAACGGCTGGCACTGCGACCTGGTGATCGTTGTCGCCAAGACGGATCCGGCCAAGGGAGCCAAGGGCACGAGCCTGGTGATCGTCGACACCTCGATGCAAGGCTTCACCAAGGGCAAGCGGCTGAAGAAGCTGGGCCTTAAGGGCCAGGACACGGCGGAGCTGTTCTTCGACAACGTCGAAGTGCCGGCGCAGAACCTGCTCGGCCAGGAGAACAACGGCTTCATCTACCTGATGCAGGAGCTGCCCTGGGAGCGCATGCAGATCGCGATCGGGGCGATCGCGAAGGCCGAGGCCGCGGTGGAGTGGACCAAGGCCTACGTCAATGAGCGCAAGGTCTTCGGCAAGCCGGTCGCCAGCTTCCAGAACACTCGCTTCAAGCTCGCCGAGGTCGCTACAGAGGTGCAGATCGCGCGCGTGTTCGTGGACCGGTGCCTCGAACTGCTGCTCGAGGGCAAGCTCGACACCGCCACCGCCTCGATGGCCAAGTACTGGGTCTCCGACCTGGAGTGCAAGGTGATCGACGAATGCCTGCAGCTGCACGGCGGCTACGGCTTCATGTGGGAGTTCCCCATTGCGCGCGCCTACGTGGACGCGCGCGTGCAGCGCATCTACGGCGGCACCAACGAAATCATGAAGGAAGTCATTTCCCGATCCATGGGTCTTGGAGGCAAAGATGCCTGAAGCGATGATCTTCGATGCGATCCGCACGCCGCGCGGCAAGGGCAAGCGCGACGGCTCGCTGTACGAGGTAAAGCCGGTGACGCTGCTCGCCGGAGTGCTCAGGGAACTCCAGCACCGCAATGACCTCGACACCGCGGAGGTGGAGGACGTGGTGATGGGCTGCGTCACGCCCTCGGGCGAACAGGGCTCTTGCATTGCCAAGACCGCCGCGCTGGTCGCCGGCTGGGACTGGAAGGTTCCCGGCGTGCAGCTCAACCGCTTCTGCGCCTCCGGCCTCGAAGCCGTGAACCTTGCCGCTCAGAAAGTGCGCTCGGGCTGGGAGGACCTGGTGGTGGCGGGCGGCGTGGAGTCCATGTCGCGCGTGCCGATGGGCTCGGACCGCGGCGCCTGGGCCTGCGACCCCCAGACCAGCCTGGACACGGCGTTCATCCCGCAAGGTATCAGCGCCGACCTGATCGCGACGCTGGAGGAGTTCTCGCGCGAGGAGATCGACGAGTTCGCGCTCGGCTCGCAGAAGAAGGCCGCCGCCGCGCGCGAGGCGGGCCGCTTCAAGAAGTCGCTCGCGCCCGTGATGGACGCCGTCGGCGACGTGATCCTCGACCACGACGAGTTCATCAAGGCGCACACCACGCTCGAAGCCCTCGCCTCGCTCAAGACTTCCTTCGACAAGCCGGGCGAAATGGGCTTCGACGCAGTCGCCATCCGGCGTTACCCGCAGGTGGAGCGCATCCGCCACGTGCACACCGCCGGTAACTCGTCGGGCATCGTGGACGGCTCGGCCGCCGTGCTGATCGGCACCGAGAAGAAAGGCAAGGCGCTGGGACTGAAGCCGCGCGCGCGCATCGTCGCCGCCGCGCTCTCCGGCGCGGATCCCACGATCATGCTCACCGGCCCGATGCCCGCGGCGCGCAAGGCGCTGGCCAAGGCGAAGATGAAGATCGGCCAGATCGACCTGTTCGAGATCAACGAGGCCTTCGCCGTGGTGCCGATGAAGTTCATGAAGGAGATGGGCGTGCCTGCCGAGAAGGTGAACGTGAATGGCGGCTCGATCGCCATGGGCCATCCGCTCGGCGCCACCGGCGCGATGATCCTCGGCACGCTGATCGACGAGCTCGAGCGCAGGAAGCTGCGCTACGGCCTGGCCACGCTGTGCGTCGGCGGCGGCATGGGCATCGCCACCATCGTCGAGCGCCTCTGATGCCGGTGAAATACGAAAAGGGTGGCGACGCCATCGTCACCCTGACCCTCGACGCGCCCGGTGCGCCGGTCAACACCATGACCGAGGAGTGGAAGAAGGCCTTCCACGCCGCGGTCGAGCGCCTGCAGAAGGAAAAGGACACAATCGCGGGCGTGATCCTGTGTTCCGCGAAGAAGACCTTCTTCGCCGGTGCGGAGCTGAAGGACATCCTCAAGCTCACCGAGAAGGACGCGCCGCGCTTCTTCGCCGAGGTCGAGGACATCAAGCGCGATTTCCGCGCGCTCGACAGGCTGGGCAAGCCTGTGGTCGCGGCGCTCGAGGGCGCGGCGCTCGGCGGCGGCTGGGAGCTCGCGCTCGCCGCGCACTGCCGCATCTGCCTGAACGACGACAAGATCGAACTCGGCCTTCCCGAAGCGACGCTGGGCCTGCTGCCGGGCGGGACCGGCGTCACCAAGACCGTGCGCCTGCTCGGGCTTCAGGCCGCTCTCCCGTATCTGGTTGAAGGCAAGACCATGCGCCCCGCGGAGGCCGCCAAGCTTGGCCTGCTGCAGGGGCTCGCCGCGAACCGCGAGGACCTCTACCGCATGGCGCGCGAGTGGATCGCGAAGAATCCCGCGCCCAAGCAACCGTGGGATGAAGAGAATTACCGCATGCCCGGCGGCACGCCGGCGAGCCCGCAGGTTTCCCAACTGCTGACCGTCGCGCCGGCGATGCTGGTGGAGAAGACGCGCGGCCTCTATCCCGCGCCCGAGGCGATCATGGCCGCGGCCGCGGAAGGCGCGAGCGTGGACTTCGACACGGCGCTGCGCATCGAGTCGAGGTATCTCGTCAAGCTCGCGGTGGGCCAGGTGGCGAAGAACCTGATCACGCTGTTCTTCAACCGCACCGCGATCCGCTCGGGCGCCTCGCGCCCCAAGGATTTCCCGAAGTGGAAGGCGCAGAAAGTCGGCATCCTCGGGGCGGGGATGATGGGCGGCGGCATCGCCTGGGCGAACGCGAGCCGCGGCGTGCCCTGTGTGCTGAAGGACGTGTCGCTCGAGCAGGCGATCAAAGGAAAATCGTACAGCGAAAAGCTCGCCGAGAAGCGGGGCCGCCCGCAGGTTCCCGGGCTGATCAAGCCCACCGCGAGCGCGGAGGATCTCAAGGGCTGCGACCTGATCATCGAAGCGGTGTTCGAGAAGCGTGAACTCAAAGCCCAGGTGACGAAGGAAGCCGAACCGATGCTCGCGCCGGGCGGAATTTTCGCCTCGAACACCTCCACGCTGCCGATCACGGGTCTGGCGCAGGCGTCGAAGAAACCCGAGAGCTTCATCGGCCTGCATTTCTTTTCGCCGGTGGACAAGATGCAGCTGGTCGAGATCATCAAGGGCAGGAAGACTTCGCCCGAGACCCTCGCGCGCGCCTACGATTACGTGCTGCAGATCGGCAAGATCCCGATCGTGGTGAACGACTCGCGCGGCTTCTACACCAGCCGCACCTTCGGCACCTTCGTCGCCGAGGGCTGCAGCATGCTCGCCGAGGGCATTCCCGCCGCGGTGATCGAGAATGCGGGGCGGCTCGCCGGCATGCCGGTCGGACCACTCGCGGTGATCGACGAGACCTCGATGTCGCTCTCGGTGCACGTGATGGACCAGACCAGGGCCGACCTGGGAGCCGAAGGCAAGAAGTACACACCGCAGCCGGGGCAGGAAGTGATCCATCGCATGGTGAAGGAGTTCAAGCGCCCGGGGCGCGCGGGCGGCGGCGGATTCTACGAATACCCGAAGGACGGCAAGAAGTTCCTCTGGCCCGGACTGGCGAAGATTTTCGGCAAGCGGAACGCGACCTGGGAATTCGAGGAACTGAAAGAGCGGCTGCTGTATCGCCAGGCGATCGAGACCGCGCGCTGCCTGGAGGAGGGCGTGCTCGAGCACGTGCACGACGGCAATATCGGCTCGATCTTCGGCATCGGCTTCCCGGCCTGGGCCGGCGGCGCGCTGCAGTACGTGAACCACGTCGGCACGAAGAAGTTCGTCAAGCGCGCCGAGGCGCTGGCGAAGAGAGTCGGCCCGCGCTTCGCGCCACCCAAGCTGCTGCGCGAGCTCGCCGCGAAGGGGAAGCCGCTCGCCTGATGCCGCTGCCGTCCGTATTGCAGCGCCTGAAGCTGCCGGTCATCGGCGCGCCGATGTTCATCGCCGGCAACCCGAAGCTGGTCGTCGAGCAGTGCAAGGCGGGCATCGTGGGGTCTTTCCCGGCGCTCAACGCGCGACCCAAGGAGGCGCTCGACGGCTGGCTCACCGAGATCGAGCAGGCGCTGGCCGCAATCCCGGATGCCGCGCCCTACGCCGTGAACCAGATCGTGCACAAGTCGAACGATCGCCTCGAGCACGACCTTGAGGTGTGCATCCGGCACAAGGTGCCGATCACCATCACCAGCCTCAGGGCGCCGAACGACGTGATTCCCGCGATCCACGGCTACGGGGGCATCGTTCTGCACGACGTGATCAGCGTGCGCCATGCGGAAAAGGCGCTGGAAGCCGGCGTGGACGGGCTGATCCTGGTGTGCGCCGGCGCCGGCGGCCACGCCGGGATGCTCTCGCCCTTCGCGCTGATCGGCGAGGTGCGGCGCTTCTTCGACGGTCCCATCGTCCTCTCGGGCGCGATCACCACCGGCGACGCCATCCTCGCCGCGCTGGCGGCGGGCGCGGACCTCGCCTACATCGGCACGCGCTTCCTCGCCACGCCGGAAGCGAGCGTGCCCGAGCGCTACAAGGAGGAGATCCTCAAGGCGGCGGCATCGGACATCGTCTACACCGATCTGTTTTCCGGCGTGCACGGCAATTACCTCAAGCACAGCGTGATCGCCGCGGGCTTCGACCCGCTCAACCTGCCGAAATCCGACCCGAACAAGATGAACTTCGGCACCGCCGGCGGCGCCGAGAGAAAGGTCTGGCGCGACATCTGGAGCGCGGGGCAGGGCGTGGGCCAGATCGACAAGGTGCTGCCGGTGCGCGAGGTCGTGGCCAAACTCGCCGCCGAGTACACCGCCGCGCGCCGGCGCCTCGCGCTGTCGTGATCCTCGACATCGAGCGCAAGGGGCCCGCGGCCTGGCTGTGGCTGAGCCGCGCCGAAGTGCGCAACGCGCTCAACGACGAGCTGATCGCCGCGCTGGAAACGGCGCTCGACGTCATGGAGAAAGACGCTGCGGCGCGCGTGCTGGTGCTCGCCGGGCGCGGGCCGGCGTTCTGCGCCGGGGGCGACCTCGCGCGCATGGAGAAGGCGGCGAAGATGACCAAGTCGCGCTCACGGCGCGAGGCTGGGCGTTTCGCCAAGTTCCTGTATCGAATGCACAGTTATCCGAAGCCGGTGGTCGCGCGCGTGCACGGCGCGGCGTACGCCGGCGGCATGGGGCTGGTCGCGGCTTCCGACCTCGTCGTCGCTGCCGAGGAGGCCGAGTTCGCGCTGCCCGAGACGCGCATCGGCCTGGTGCCGGCGATGATCAGTCCGTATCTCGTGCGCGCGCTCGGCGCGCAGCAGGCGCGGCGCTACATCCTCACCGGCGAGCGCTTGTCGGCGCGCGAAGCGCACCGCATCGGCTTCGTGCACGAGTGCGTGCCGATGGCCGACCTGGATTCGGTAGTCGCAAAGATGTGCGAACGGCTGGCAACGGCCGGTCCCGAGGCGCTGGCACGCTCGAAGAAGCTGCTGCTCCGCGTGCAGGGCGCGGCGATCACGCCGCAACTGGGCAATGAGACCGCCGCGGCGCTGGCCGAGGCGCGCGCCGGCAGCGAGGCGCGCGAAGGCATCCGGTCATTTCTCGAAAAGCGCAAGCCTTCCTGGCAGTAGCGCTGCGGCGCGCTGCTCGTATTCCCTTCGTATCTGCAACACTCCATCGATGCCAACGCCAGCGGCGAGAGCCGCGTGAGCCTGAGCTTCAACCTGATGTTTTCCGCGTTCACGGCAGCGCTAAGCAAGCCGTTGTGGGGTGATGAATGAAGGAGCTTGCATCGCCGGATACTCTGGCCGGATGTCGAAGCTCAGGCGTAGGTGGGCGTCGCGCAACGCCGCCTCAGCACCCGCGGGGCTCGCCGCCCGGGCGAAGATGAACCCGAGGTAGCTTGCCCCGTCGGGAGGCGGCGCAATAATCTGGCCGGAATCCACCGTAATGCTCACCCCGGTGATGCCAGGGACTGACTGCGCGGCGGCCAGGCCTTCGAGCCCATGGTAAATGCCGCGCCGTGGAATCGGGATCATCATGACGCCGGCGGCGCCGCCTTCGCCCGAAATGGCGACCGGTTCTGCAAGCGCCTGGCGCAAAATCAGCTCCTCCAGGCTCATGCCCAGGGAATGGGTGAGCACCCGCCCGCACAAGCCGCCGATGGAGCGGGCCGCGACCTCCAGAATCCAGATTCCCCGGTCATTGACCCGCACTTCGGCGTGGACCGGCCCGGTCGCGAGCCCGGCCAAGCGGCAGGCCCGGGCCACCTCCTGATGGATGCGATCCTGGAGCGCTCCCGGCAGCCGGGAGGGCGTGACGTAGAGGGTTTCCTCGAAGTAGGGCCCGTCCAGGGGATCGGGCTTGTCGAACAGGGCGAGGGTGGTGAGCTCCCCCCGTTTCAGGGTGCCTTCCAGGGCGTACTCGCGTCCCGGAATGAAGTCCTCGATGACGAGGCCCAGCTCCTGCGCGTCGCGGTCGGCACGGGACTGGATGGCCCGCACCCAGTTCACGGCCCGCATCAGATCTTCGGCATCGTCGGCGCGGATCACACCGCGGCTCGCCGACAAACGCCGAGCCTTCACCACCACGGGAAACTTCAACTCGGGAACCATTTTCCCGGGGTCTGCGCCGCTCGGCAGGTGATGGAATCCGGGGCACGGGAATTCCCGTTCCTGGAGCAGCCGGCGAAACGCCAGCTTGTCGCGCACCCGGCGCACCGCGTGGGCGGGATTCCCCGGCAGTCCAAGCCGCTCCGCAAGCAGCGCCGCAAGCTCGACTCCCGCATCGTCCACCGCCAGCACTGCGTCCAGGTTACCGTTGATCTCCCGCAGAACCGCATCCGCCGCCTGTTCCGGCCGGTCGAAATGCAGCGCCATGATCGGAGCCAGGCCCCAGCAGGGGGCCAGTTGGTGGCAGTAGTTGGCCGCAGCCACGATCTCCACGCCCAGCTTGTTCGCGGCGGCAAGAAAATCGTCGTTGCGGTAGCCCGTGGTGGGCAGAAGCAGCAGGACGCGCTTCATGGATCGGCTGGTTCAGAACGACTGCAGCTGCTGGTCGGTGGGCTCGGCGCAGCAGTACCACGGTTCCGACAGACGGGGAATCGGAGATCCTGGATTCCCCGCGAAATTTGCAGCGGTTCGACCTGCGGCCTCGTGCGCCATGCGCCAAATGGCGGCGAACACTTCGCGGCGCGGGAGCTTTTCCTTTTCAGCTCGGGCCACCAGGGCCTGCAGCTCCTGCTGCAGACGATCTACCCGGGAATCGGAATGGCGCCACGGATAGCCGAGGAGCCCGGGATCGAAGGCCATCAGCCTCTCCTTGAAGCCGGGGAGCTGCAGAAGATAGGAGCCTTCGGGAACCAGCAGCCGGATGGTGAGCTGCACCGGGGGCACGCTCTCCACGAGTTGCAGTTCCACGAGCCGCTCGAGCAGCGCGATGTAGCCTTCCAACGTCGTCCAAGGGGTGAAGGCGACAAAGGTCGGCGCGAGCGCAATGCCGGCTTCGCGGGTGAGCGCCACCGCCCGGTCGAAGTCCCGGCTGGTATGGTGCTTGTCGAGAAGGCGCAGAATGTCGTCGTCCACGGCTTCCACCGCGGAGGTGATGAACAGACATCCGCTCTCCCGCAACTCGGGCAGCAGTTCGGCGTGATCGATGAGGTGCTGGATTTTTATCGTGGCGTCGAACGTGACCTCCGGGAACGCTTCGTGCAAGGCGCGCGCGAGCCTCAGGGCATGAGTGGGACCGTTGAAGAAATCCGGGTCGCCGAAGGAAATATGGGTTGCCCCTTCTCTGACCTGCTGGCGGATGTCTTCCAGCACCACGTCTGCCGGGACGATGCGGAACTTCCCCTGGTACACCGGGACCACGGGGCAGTGCCGGCAAAGGTGCTTGCAGCCCCGGCTGCCCTCGGCAAACCCGGCGATCCGGGTTGAGCCGTCCGGCAGCACCAGGTGTGCGTAGCGCGAGAGCTTCGGCAGGCCACTGCGGTCCGGCACCTTAAACGGGACCTTGCCCAGGCTGATGACCGGCTCACTCTGAATCATCGCTTTTCCGTTGGCCCGGAGTCGCTGACAAACGGAAACCAGTGCGGGCTCAAGCTCCCCACCCAGCACGGTGCCCACGCCCAGTCCGCGCAGCAGTGCCTCGTTCATGGGGGCGTAGAGCCCGTAGACGCAGAGGTGGGCCTTCGGCGCGAGCTGCTTGATGCGGGGCAGGGCCTCGATTGCAATGCGGGTCGCGGTATGCATGCCCACGTAAAGCGCCACCAGGCGCGCATCCTCCAGAGTCTCGGGATCGAGCTTCTCGAGCGAAAGATCGACGCAGCTCACCGCGAAGCCCTCGCGCTTGAGCCACGCGGCAGGTTCGGCCAGGGCGAACGGCTGCCGCCCCAGCTCATAGGGGTTTATGAGGACGACCTCGAATCGGCCGGCTATTTTGATTTTGGCCGCTGCTCGAATGGCGCCGGGCCAGGCTCGCGGCTCGCTCCTGCTGCCTCCATGCGCTTGAGGTACTGCCGCCACATTTCTTCCTGGCGGAGTCCGTAATCGTAGAGAACATCCCAGGAATAAATGCCCGTAGCGTGGTCATCGGAAAACGTTGGTTGAATCGCGTAGGTGCCGACCGGCTCGATGTGCGTGATCTCGACATCCTTCTTCCCGAGCTGCAGGATCTCCTGGCCCGGCCCATGGCCGCGCACCTCCGCAGAGGGCGAGTAGACCCGCAGGAACTCGCAGGGGAACCGGAACGTGTTGCCGTCGGCAAACGAGATTTCCAGCACCCGCGATTTCTGGTGCAGCTTGATCTCGGTGGGTCGTGGCGTATTACTTTCCATGCCTACTTCTGTTGCGGCGGGACATAGCCGGCGGCAACGTCAGCGCCGCTGCCGAAAAAGTGATTCTCCAGCTGCTGCGCGAGGTAGTCGCGCGCCTTCTTGTCGGCGAGGTTGAGGCGGTTCTCATTCACCAGCATCTTCTGCTGCTCGAGCCACTGCTGCCACGCTTCCTTCGAGACGTTCTCGAAGATGCGCTTGCCGAGCGCGCCGGGATAGGGCGGAAAATCGAGCGCCTCGGCCTCGCGCCCGAGCTTGATGCACTTGACCATGCGCGCCATAAGGGAACTCCACCGGACGGCCGTCGCAGGCACGACGACCCGTTCGTCGAGTATAGCAATGCGTCAGCCGGAGAGTCAGGGTGATCCCGAATGCCTGGTTCTTGCTCGCAAAGCTCAGTCCGTGGCCATCCGGGTCGACGATGTGAAAATAGTGCTCGCGCCATTGCGCGCCGCGCCCGCCCCTGCCCGCCCTGAGGCGGCACCTGCCGCGCGGCAGCTGCGCTAACATCCGCGCTTTCCTCCACGAAAGCCCGGATGCCATGAACAAGCGCGTCGTGCTCGCCAGCTATCCCGAAGGCTGGGTTACCGAAAGCAATTTCCGCGTCGACACGGCGCCGATCCCCAAGCCGGGCGAAGGCGAGGTGCTGGTGAAAAATCTGTGGCTCTCGCTCGACCCGTACATGCGCGGACGCATGAGCCAGCAGAAGAGCTACGTCAAAGGCGTGGAGATCGGCGAAGTGATGACCGGCGAGACCGCGGGCGAGGTGGTCGAATCCAAGCACCCGAAGTTCAAGCTCGGCGACAAGGTCACCGCGCCTTCGGGCTGGCAGTTGTACTGGTGCGGCAAGGGCGAAATGCTGACCAAAGTGGATGCCTCCAAGGTGCCGCTGTCCTATTTCCTCGGCTGCCTCGGCATGCCGGGGCGCACCGCCTACTTCGGCATGAAGGACATCTGCGAGCCCAAGGCGGGCGAAACCGTGGTGGTGTCCGCGGCTTCCGGCGCGGTGGGCAGCGTGGTGGGGCAGCTCGCCAAGGCTTGGGGCTGCCGCGCGGTTGGCATCGCGGGAGGCAAGGCGAAGTGCGATTACGTAGTCAACGACTTGAGATTCGACGCCTGCGTCGACTACAAGGCGGGGAACCTCTTTGAGATCTTGAAGGCCGCCTGCCCCAAAGGCGTGGACGCTCTATTCGAGAATGTCGGCGGCGAAATCCTCGACACTGTGTTTCGGCTGATGAATCTGCGCTCGCGCATCGCCATCTGCGGATTGATCTCGGACTACAACGCCAAGGAACCCTACGGCCTGAAGAATTTCCGCGCGATCCTCGTCAACCGCATCAAGGTGCGGGGCATGATCGTGTTCGACTGGCTGGAGCGCTACCCTGAAGCGAACCGGGACTTGCTCGAGCTGGTCATCGGCGGCAAGCTCAAGACCCGGGAATCGGTGGTGCAAGGCATCGAGAACGCGCCCAAGGGCCTTATCGGCCTCCTCAAGGGCGACAATTTCGGCAAACAACTGGTGAAACTCACATGATCGACCTCTATACCTGGCCTACGCCCAACGGGCACAAGATCCACATCATGCTGGAGGAGACGGGGCTTCCCTACCGGGTTATCCCCGTGGACATCGGCGCGGGCGACCAGTTCAAGCCCGACTTCCTCAAGATCTCGCCCAACAACAAGATGCCGGCGATGGTGGATACCGACGGCCCCGGGGGCAAGCCGATGGCGCTCGCCGAATCCGGCGCGATGCTGTTCTACCTCGCCTCCAAGACCGGCAAATTCCTGCCCGAAGACATCCGCAAACGCTGGCAGGTAATGCAGTGGGTGATGTTCCAGATGGGCCACATCGGCCCGATGCTCGGCCAGGCGCACCATTTCCTCGGCTACGCGCCGGAGAAGATCGAGTACGCGATGAACCGCTACAAGAACGAAGCCAACCGCCTGTACGGCGTGGTCGAGCGGCGCCTGAAGGAGTCCAAGTTCCTCGCCTGCAACGAGTACACCATCGCCGACATGGCGGCCATGCCCTGGATGCGCTTTCCGGAGCGCCAGGGAGTGGAGATCGCCGAATACCCGAACGTGCAGCGCTGGCGCGACGGCATCGCCGCGCGCCCCGCAGTGCAGCGCGCGCTGCAGGTGCTCGCCGACCGGCGCCGGCCGGAAATGTCCAAGGAACAAAAGGAGATCCTGTTCGGGGCGACGCAATATGCCAAGCGCTGAACTGAAGGGGAAAGTCGCCTGGATCACCGGTGGGGGCTCGGGCATCGGGCTGGCGGGCGCGAAGGAACTCGCCGCCGCGGGCGCCCACGTCGTCATCTCGGGCCGCACCGCGCGCACCAACGACAGTGCGCTCGAGGAACTGAGGAAAATCGGCAAAGCCGAGGCGACGCTGCTCGATGTGTCCGACCAGCAGGCGGTGGTGCGGACCGCGGCCGGCATCGAGAAGCGGCTCGGGCGCATCGACATCCTGGTCACCAGCGCCGGCACCAACATCGGCGGCGCCAAGCGCAACTTCAAGAACATGTCGCCCGACGGCTGGGACGACGTGGTGAAGATCAACCTCAATGGCCTGTTCTACTGCTGCCACGCAGTGATCCCCGGGATGCGCGCGCGCAAAGACGGCGTGATCATCAACATCTCTTCGTGGGCGGGCCGCTACGCGAGCGTGCTCACCGGGCCGGCGTACAACGCCACCAAGCGCGCGGTGATCGCCATCAGCGAGTCGATCAACATGGAGGAATGCGCAAACGGCATCCGCGCCACGTCGATACTGCCGGGCGAGGTCGCCACGCCGATCCTGGAGAAGCGCCCCGTGCCGCCCTCCGCGGAGGAGCGCGCGCGCATGGCGCAGGCGGTGGACTTCGGCAAGGCGATCCTGTTCGTGGCAACCATGCCGGCGCGCACCTGCGTCAACGAAATGGTGATCGCGCCGACCTGGAACCGCTTCTACCTCGGCGGCCTGGAGAGTAAATAAAGGGGGTCAGAGTAAGATTTCCCTAACCGTTACTCGCACTGCCGTCTGAGCGCTTGGAAATCTTACTCTGACCCCCTTTATTCGCGTCACCCTGCCGTTCCTGGCGGGGTATTTCGTTTCCTACATCTACCGCTCGGTCAACGCGATCATCGGGCCGGAGATCGCGCGAGAGCTGGGCCTCTCGGCCGCGGGCCTTGGCCTGCTCTCCGGCATCTACTTCTTCACTTTCGCGCTATTCCAGCTGCCGCTCGGCGTGCTGCTCGACCGCTACGGTCCACGCCGCGTCAACGCCACGCTGCTGCTGGTCGCGGCGGCGGGCGGCGCCTGGTTCGCGCTCGGCCAGACGGCCGCCGAGCTGACCGCGGCGCGCGCCCTGATCGGCTTGGGCGTGTCGGGCTGCCTGATGGCCTCCTTTTCCGCCTTCGCGCTCTGGTACCCGCCCGAGCGCATCGCCACCATGAATGGCGTGGCCTTCGCCAGCGGCATGCTCGGTGCGCTGACGGCCACCGTGCCGCTGGAAATGCTGCTGCGCGTGCTGCACTGGCGCGAGGTGTTCGGCGGCATCGTGGCGCTCACGGTGGCGGTGAGCCTGCTCATCTTCCTGTCGGTGCCGGAGCGCGCGGCGCACCGCGGCGAGAGTCTCGCGGAGCAGTGGCGCGGCTTTGCGCGGTTGGCGCGCGATCCCGGCTTCTGGCGCGTCGCGCTGTGCATCGGCGCGAGCCAGCTGGTGGCGGTGTCGCTCGCCACGCTGTGGGTGGCCACCTGGCTGCGCGACGTAGCGGGCTACAGCCAGGCGCAGGTGGCGCGTGCGCTGCTCGCGTTCTCGCTCGCCATGCTGGTCGGCTACATCGGTTTCGGCCGCACCGCCGATGCGCTGGCGCGGCGCGGACGCAGCACGCTGCCCCTGCTTGGCGGCGGCGTCTTGGTGGCCTCGCTGTGTCTCGGACTGATTGCGCTCGGCGTGCGCACCGGGGCCCTCGCGCTGTGGAGCGTGTTCTTCGGCTGCGCCACCGCGGTGGTGCTGTCCTACTCGCTCTTTTCGCGCCGCTACCCGAAGGAGATGGTTGGGCGGGTCAATACCGCGCTCAACACCTTCGTCTTCGTCGGCATGTTCAGCGGGCAGTGGGCGGTCGGACTGATCCTGAACCTGTGGCCGCCGACGCCGATCGGCTACGCGCGCGAGGCCTACGACTGGGCGCTGGGCGCGCTGTGGCTCACCCAGTTCGCCGGGCTCGCCTGGCTGTGGTCCGGCCGCAAGCTGCTTGCCGCGCCTACGCCGTGAGGTAGATGTCCTTGTAGCTCGTGTACAGCGAGGCCGCGAGCACCGGTCCCAGCACCAGCCAGCCGAGCATCAAGGGAATGCAGGCAACGATGCCCAGGCCGAGCATTACGACGCCGTAGACCAGGAACGGTACGATGTTGCGCAGGCACCCGGTGAAGCTTTCCTGCATCGCCTCTACGGCGCCCTTGTCGTGGAACACCACCAGCGGCGGCGCGAACCAGACCGCCATTACCACCGGCATCAGCAGGGCGAGCATGATCAGCAGTGCGAGAATGACGGTCAGGGCAGCGGCGGGCGTCGCCACGTCCGGCGTCGCGCCGCCCATCATCGCGAAAATGCTCGCGCCGGTGGCCAGCCCCACCACCAGCGCGATCACGATCGCCGATCCCAGGTAGATCGCGCCGACCGTCGCCAGCGGCCCGAGCTTTTCCTTGAAGCCCGCGAACAGGTGGCCGATCTCCAGCTCGCGGCCCTCCTCGATGGCGCGGCAGCCGATCACCACGCCTGCGCCGAACACCGGGGTCAGGATGAACGACGCGAGCGAGCCGACGAAGGGGATGACCGCAAGCACCACGAAGACCACGAACGCCACCAGCACCAGCGCGATCCACATCCCTGCCTGCTTCTTGAACAGCTCCCAGCCCGCGGCGACCCAGTCCCAGCCGCGCTCCGCCGCCACGCCTCGCCCGCCCGCCACATAAGTCGTCATCTCAGCCTCCCTTCTTGTCTTCCGCTTTCCTCACCTTCACGGTACCCATGGCCTTCGCCACCAGCGAACCGTCGGCGTTCTTCGCCTCCGCTTCCACGAACGTCAGATTGCGGGAGTCCTTGAGCACGCGCGCCTCGGCGATCAGCCGGTCGCCGCTGCCGCCGCCGATGAACGAGGTGCTCATGTCGATGGTGACGACTCCCGTCGAGTCCGGGTGCAGCGTGCGCGCCGCGGTGCACAGCGCCACGTCGAGCAGCGACAGGATGACGCCGCCGTGCGCGGTGCCCAGGCTGTTGGTGAAGTGCTCCGGCAGCGGCATCGACAGGCGCGCCGTGCCCTCGCCCAGCACCTCGGTGGTCAGCCCGAGGTGGGCGACAAACGGGATCCTCTTCTGGTAGTCGCGCGTGAACGCGATGCTGGCGTCGGCGCTCATATCAGCATCGCGCCGCCATCCACCGCGATCGCCTGGCCGGTGATGTGCCGCGAGGCCTCGGAGGCGAGCAGAACCACCAGGCCCTTGAGGTCCTCGTCGTTGCCGAGCCGCCTGGTCGGGGTCACCTCGCGCACCATTTCCCCGAGCGTGTCGAGGGTCGCCTTGGTCATCTTCGAGGGAAAGAAACCCGGGCAGATGGCGTTCGCCGTGATGCCGTGCTCGCCCCATTCGGCCGCGAGCTGGCGCGTGAGACCCACCACGCCATGTTTGGTGGCGTTATAGGCCACTGTGCGCACCACGCGCGGATCGCTTGCCTGCAACCCGGCCACCGAGGCGATGTTGATGATGCGTCCCCACTTCGCGGGAATCATCGATTTTCTGCCGACCAGCTGGGCCACCAGGAACGCGCCGGTGAGATTGAGATTGACCAGCTTGTCCCAGCCCTCGATCGGGTGATCCTCCGCCGGTGCGCCCCAGGTGGCGCCCGCGTTGTTCACAAGGATGTCCACCTTGCCGAGCTTGGCGAGGATCTGCTCGATCACCGGCGCAATCTGCTCGCGCTTGCCGATGTCGCAGGCCCACGCCGTGGCCTCGATGCCCCGCTGCTTGAGGTGTGCCACCGCCTCGTCCAGCTCGTCCTTCTTGCGCGCGGTGAGCGCGAGGCGGGCGCCCATCTCGCCCAGCGCCTCGGCCATCTGCAAACCGAGACCGCGCGAGCCGCCGGTGACCAGCGCCACGCGCCCCTGCAGATCGAACAACTGCTTGACGTTCATGGAGTCGGATGTTGTTATCGTGGCGGCTATGCTAGCACCGGATTCCCGCGTGGCGTATACGCGCGCCGAACTCGCGCGGCTGATCGCGCCGCGCTCGGTCGCCGTCGTCGGCGCTTCGCCGCGCGCCGGCTCCTTCGGCATGCGCACGCTGGAAAACCTCACTCACTACGGCGGCGCGGTCTACCCGGTGAACGCGAAGTACGAGCGTATCGGCGAGCGCGCCTGCTATGCCTCGCTCGCCGCATTGCCGCAATCGCCGGATTGCGTGGTGCTGGTGGTGCCGCGCGAAGGGGTGGAAGCGGCGCTCGAGGAAGCGGCGGCCGCCCGCGCCGGCTCCGTGATCGTCTATGCCTCGGGCTACGGCGAGATGGCGCGCGAGGATGCCGGCCGCGCGCAGCGGCGCCTCGCCGGGATCGCGCGCGCCGCGAAGATGCCGATGCTGGGGCCGAACTGCATGGGCCTCGTCAACCATGCGCTGGGCGCAGGCCTGAGTTTCATTCCGGAGTACGCGCGCGCGCCGCGCAACGCAGGATCCATCGCGGTGGTGAGCCAGTCTGGCGCGCTCGGCTACTCGCTGGCACAGGCCTGGGACCGCGGCCTGGGAATCCGCTACTTCTTTTCCGTGGGCAACTCCGCGGACATCGACGTCGGCGACCTCGTCGCGGCGATGGCCGAGGACCCGGAATGCAAAGCCATCGCCTGCCTGTTCGAGGGCGCGGCAAGTGCCGCGCGCATGCTGGAAGCGGGCGCGCGCGCGCGCCGCGAAGGCAAGCCGGTGATCGTCTACAAGCTCGGCACGAGCGAGGACGGGGCGGCGGCGGCGCGCTCCCACACGGGCTCGCTTGCCGGCTCGGCGGTCGCCTGGCGCGCGCTCTTCGAGCGCGCAGGATTCATTGCGGTCGAGGACTACGAGTCCCTCATCGAGTACGCGCGCTTTTTCGCCGCCGCGGGCAAACCGCGCGCGCGCGGGGTGGCGGTGATCTCGGGCTCGGGCGGCGCGGGCGTGATGGCCGCGGACATGGCGACGCGGCACGGCGTGCCGATGCCGCAGCCGCTGGAGGCCACCGGCGCCGCCCTGCGCGCTCTGGTGCCGGAGTTCGGCGCGGCGCGCAACCCCTGCGATCCCACGGGGCAGGTGCTCAACAATCCGGAATCGTTCGGCGCGTGCTGCCGCGCGCTGCTCGCCGATCCGCAGTACGGCGCGCTGGTGGTGCCCGGCACGGTGGCCGTGATGGAGACCGCAAAGGACCGCGTGCCGAAGATGGCGGCGCTCGTACGCGAGCAGCCCAAGCCCGTGGCGCTGGTGTGGCTCTCGGAGTGGCTGCAGGGGCCGGGCTCGGGCGACTACGAGCAGGACGAGCGCATTCCGCTCTTCCGCTCGATGGATCGCTGCTTCGCCGCGATCGCGGCCTGGCAGGCTGCCGCGGAGCATGAGCCGCAGCCGGCGCCGCGGCGCTCGCCGCCGGGCGCGGCGCAGGCGGCGAGGACCCTGCTTGCGGCGGCGGGCGAGAGCCTCTCCGAGCGCGAAGCCAAGCGCGTGCTTGCGGCCTACGGCGTGCCTGTGGTCGAGGAGCGGCTTGCGCGCAGCGCGGACGAGGCCGCGGCCGCGGCGCGCGAGCTCGGCTACCCGGTCGTGATGAAGGCAGAAGCGCCGACCATCCTGCACAAGACCGAGCTCGACGTGGTGCGCCTCGGCATCGCGAACGAGGCGGAATTGCGGCCCGCATACGCGGAGATCGTCTCTGCTGCTCGCGGCCACCGGCTGCACGGCGTCCTGGTGCAACCGATGGTTCCCGGCGTGGAGGTGATCGCGGGCGCGCGCGTCGACCCGGCGGTCGGGCCGGTGGTGGTGGTAGGCACCGGGGGCGTGCTGGTGGAGTTGATCCACGACACCGTGGCGGCGCTCGCGCCGGTGACGGTAGCGCAGGCGCGTGCGATGCTCGGGCGCCTGCGAGGCTACCGGCTGCTCACGGGGTTCCGCGGCAGCGACGCGGCCGATCTGGACGCGCTCGCCGACACGATCGCGCGCATCTCGGAGCTGGCGGCGGACCTGGCCGGAGAAATCTCGGAACTTGACGTCAACCCGCTGCGTTGCGGGCCGCAGCGCGCATTGGCGGTGGATGCGCTGATCACGAAACGGGGGAAGGCGTGAACGACGTGAGGGGATTGGCGATGTCGGGGGCGAACGCGACGAGCCTCGAGGTCTACGAGCGGGCACTGCGCGCCCTCAACATCTACCGCGGCGATCCGGTGGCGATCATCGACGAGGCATTGGCGGGGCAGCCCGATTTCGCCATGGGGAACATTCTGCGCGCGCAGGTGCAGGTCACCATGTGGGAGCGCAGCGTGGTGGCGGGAATCCGCGAAAGCATCGCGCGGCTGGAGTCGCTGCAGGGCGCGATGAACGATCGAGAGCGGCGCCACGCTGGCGCGCTCAAAGCCTGGGCGGCGGGCGACTGGCAAAGACACCGCGATGAGCTCGGCAGCCTGCTTGCCGAGTACCCGCGCGACCTGCTCGCCCTGCAGGTCGCGCATCTCGCGGATTTCTTCCACGCTGACCGCGAGAGCCTGCGCGACCGCGTCGCGCGCGCGCTTCCCGGCTGGAGCCGTGACGACGACGCCTACGGGCTGCTCCTCGGCATGCACGCCTTCGGCCTGGAGGAGTGCGGCAGCTTCGGCAAGGCCGAGGAGATCGGCCACACCGCACTGCACTACGACGCCGAGGACTGCTGGGCGCAGCACGCAGTGGCGCACGTGCTGGAGATGCAGGCGCGCCAGTCGGAGGGGATCCAATTCATGGAGCTGCGCACCAAGCACTGGGCGCAGGCAGACAACGGCTTCGCCTTCCACAACTGGTGGCACACGGCGCTCTACCACCTCGACCAGGGCAGGCCGCAGCGCGCGCTCGAGATCTACGACGCAGGCATACGGCCGCAGCCGAGCGAGATCCGCCTCATGATGCTCGATGCGGCGGCGCTGCTCTGGCGCATGCACCTGCGCGGCCTCGACGTGGGCAAGCGCTGGCAGGAGGTAGCCGACGCCTACGGCAAGGGGGATGAGAACGGGTTCTACGCCTTCAACGACATGCACGCCATGATGGCGTTCGTCGCCACCGGCCGTGGCAAGGAGGCCGCGGCGCTGCTGAAGGCGGTCGAGGCCTCGGCGCAGGAGCGCATTACCAACGGCCACATGGCGCGCGTCGCGGGTCTTGCGATCGTGCGCGCCATCGAGGCTTTCGGGCGCGGAAAGTACGCCGACGTGGTGAACCTGCTCGCGCCGCTGCGCGAAACCGCGCGTGTAGTAGGCGGCAGCAACGCGCAGCGCGACGTGGTCAGCCGCACGCTGCTCGAGGCGGCCCTGCGCGTGGGCGACAAGTCGGTCGCGCGCATGCTCGCCGAGGAGCGCGTGGCGCAAAAGCCCCGTTGCCCCTTCAGCCAGGAGCTGCGCAGCCGCGCTATGCAGTAACGAGCTTCAGCCCGACGATGCCGGCGACGATCATCCCGACAAAGAACAGGCGCGCGAGCGTGGCCGGCTCCTGGAACAGCACGATGCCGAGCAGCACCGCGCCTGCGGTGCCGATTCCGGTCCACACTGCGTAAGCGGTGCCCAGCGGCAGCGTGCGCACTGCGAGCGCAAGCAGCACCATGCTGCCGATCATCGCGGCGAGCGTCGCCACGGTCGGCCAGGGGCGTGTGAAGCCGTCGGTGTACTTGAGTCCCACCGCCGAGGCGACCTCGAGCAGCCCTGCGAGGAACAGCAGCGCCCAGGCCACGGCTCAACCCTTGAGCTGCAGCGACTTGAACTCGAGGAACTCCTCGAGCCCGTAGACGCCGGCTTCGCGCCCGTGGCCCGACTGCTTGAAACCGCCGAACGGCGCGTTCATGTTGAAGGCCCCGCCGTTCACGTCCACCTGGCCGGCGCGGATGCGCCGCGCCACCTGCTGCGCGTGCGCTTCGTCCTTCGACCACACCGCGCCCGCGAGGCCATAGGGCGTGTCGTTGGCGATGCGCACCGCCTCTTCTTCGTCCTTGTAGGGGATGATGGCGAGCACTGGTCCGAAAATTTCCTCCTGCGCGATGGTCATCGAGTTCTTCACCTTGCCGAAGATGGTCGGCTTGACGAAGTAGCCGCCCGGCACGCCCTCGGGCTGCTCCGGGCCGCCGGTGAGGACTTCGGCGCCTTCCTCGATCCCTTTCCTGATGTAACCGCGCACCCGCTCGAGCTGCATCTGCGAGGACAAGGGCCCCAGGCGCGTCGCCTCCAGCATCGGATCGCCGAGGGTGAACGCCTTGGCGGCGTCGACCGCCAGCTTCGCCGCTTCTTCGTATTTCGATTGCGGCACCAGCATGCGCGTAAGCGCGGTGCAGGTCTGGCCCGAATTCAGGTAACAACCGTTCACGGTGCCTTTCACTGCGGCGGCGAGGTCGGCGTCCTCCAGGATCACCGAGGGGCTCTTGCCGCCGAGCTCCAGCGCGATGCGCTTGACGGTCTGCGCACCCACTTCCGAGATGCGCCTGCCGGCGCGCGTAGAGCCGGTGAAGGAAATCATGTCCACCTGCGGGTGCTTCACCAGCGCTTCGCCCACCAAGGGCCCGTAGCCGGTGACGAGATTGAATACGCCCTTCGGTAGCCCCGCGTGTTCGATCACCTCGGCGAGGATGAAGGCGTTGAACGGCGCGATCTCGGAAGGCTTGAGCACCACGGTGCAGCCCGCGGCGAGCGCCGGGGCGACCTTGAGCGCGATCTGGTGCAGGGGATAGTTCCACGGCGTGATCGCTCCGACCACGCCCACCGGCTCGCGCACCACCAGCGAGTTGCCGACGCGGCTCTCGAACTGAAAGGCGGCCGCGAGCTTGGCGTAGTTGGCGAAATTGGCGATCGGCAGCCCGGCCTGGATGCGGCCCGCGAGCTTGATCGGCATGCCGACTTCCTGCGCGATGGTCTTCGCGAGCTCGTCGGCGCGCGCCTTGAGGCCGTCGGAGATCTTCTGCAGGAATTCGGCGCGCTTTTCCACAGGGGTGCGGCTCCAGCCCTCGAAGGCGGCGCGCGCCGCGGCGACCGCGGCGTTCATGTCCTTCTCGCTGCCGGCGGGCACCTTGCCCATCACTTCGCCGGTGCCGGCGTTGTGCACGTCGATGGTGTCGCGGGTGGAGGGGGCGACCCACTGGCCGCCGATGAAGAGCTTGTCGCGATTCAGCATGGGAAAACTCTCTGAGAAATCAAAGCGGGACGCTACTTTACCGGGGTGCGGGGGCGGGGGCAATGCCGCGCCGCGGCATCGCAGGCGCTTGACCTGCGTGGGCATACATGTTTAAGATGTTAAACATATCGACATAAGGAACACGCCATGCACAAGAACTACATGCGCTCCCTGCCGAAGGAGTGGCGCGCGATGGCCAAGGTGTTCGTGGCGCTGGGTGACGAGCACCGCCAGCGCATGGTGCTCACCTTCGAGAAGGGCGAGCAGCTGACGGTCGGCCAGATCTCGGAGGTGTCCACGCTGTCGCGCCCCGCGGTATCGCACCACCTCAAGATCCTGCGCGCAGCGGGGATTCTGGAAGCCGAGAAGTCGGGCAAGGAGGTGTACCTGCGCGTCAACAGGGTGCTGGTCGAGGACACGCTGCGCACCGTGCTCGAGTACATCCGGCAGGAGGCCTGAGTTGCCATGGATACCTTACCGCTCATCTTCGCGTTTGCCGCCGCCTTCCTGGTCCTGGAGCGCCTGTTTCCCGGCAGGGAATTGCCCGCGTCACCCGGATGGTACTTGCGCGCGGCGCTGCTCAATGCAGCGCAGCTCGGCGTCGTTCTCGTCGCCGGATTCACCTGGAATCAATGGCTGCAGGGGCCGTCGCTGTTGCACCTGGACGGGCATCTGCCGCCACTCGCGCAGGGATTTGCGTGCTGGTTCGCCGGCACTTTCGTCTTCTACTGGTGGCACCGCGCGCGCCACGCTTCCGACCTGCTGTGGAAGGGGCTGCACCAGATCCACCACAGTGCGACCCGCATAGAAGCCCTCACCTCCTTTTACAAGCACCCGCTGGAAATCGCGCTCAATTCGATCCTCGCGTCCACCGTCATCTACGTCGTGCTCGGCGCCAGCGTCGAGGCGGCTGGCTGGTACAACCTGTTCGCCGCGCTGGGCGAGTTCTACTACCACTCGAACTTGCGCACGCCCCGCTGGACCGGCTGGTTTCTGCAGCGTCCCGAGCACCACTCGATCCACCACCAGCGGGATCTGCATGATTTCAATTTTGCAGATATCACTTTGTGGGACCGGCTGTTCGGCACCTTTCGGGAGGCCGAGGACTTTTCGCCGGCCTGTGGCTACCATGAGGACCGGGAACGGCGCTTGGGCGAGATGCTGTTGTTCCGGGACGTGAACCGCGCCTAAGGGGGGCGAGGATGAGGGAGACCAGCCAGTTCGGCCTGCTCGCCGAGCGCCGCTTCGGCCCGTTCTTCGGCGTGCAGTTCCTCGGCGCGTTCAACGACAACGTATTCAAGCAGGCGCTGGTGATCCTGCTCGCCTACCAGACGGCGAGCTTCACCACGATGTCCTCCGACACGCTGCAGAACCTGGCGCAAGTGCTGTTCGTGCTGCCCTTCTTCCTCTTCTCGGCCACCGCCGGGCAGCTCGCGGACAAGTACGAAAAGTCCAAACTCATCACCGTCACGGTGGCGATCGAGCTGGCGGTGATGGCGCTCGGGGCGGTCGGCCTGTTCACGCGGAACCTGGCGCTGCTGCTCGCAGCCCTCTTCCTCGGCGGCGTGCAGTCCACGCTGTTTGGTCCGGTGAAATACGCCATCCTGCCGCAGCAGCTGAAGGAAACCGAGATCGTCGGCGGCAACGGCATGGTGGAGATGGGCACCTCGATCGCCATCCTGCTCGGCATGGTCTACGGCGGCTGGATGGTGACCCAGCCCGGCTGGGGCATCGCCGGCGTGGCAGTGTCCGCGATGGCGATTTCGGCCGCCGGCATCGCCATGTCGCGCTTCATCCCGCTCGCGCCCGCGGCGGACCCGGGGCTGAAGATCAACTGGAACCCGCTCACCGAGACCTGGCGCAACCTCCGTTTCACCGCGCAGAACCGCACGGTGTTCCTCTCCATCCTCGGCATCTCCTGGTTCTGGTTCTACGGCTCGATGTTCATCACGCAGTTTCCCAACCTGGCGAAGAACGTGCTCGACGCGAGCGAGCACGTGGTGACGCTGCTGCTGGTGGTGTTCTCGATCGGTATCGGCGTGGGCTCGCTGCTGTGCGAGCGGTTGTCCGGCCGCAAGGTGGAGATCGGGCTGGTGCCCTTCGGCTCGATCGGTCTGACCCTGTTCGGCGTGGACCTGTGGCTCGCGGCGGAGATGCACGCGGCACACGGCCCGCAGGAACTGGCCCAGTTCGTGCGCGATGCTTCGCACTGGCGCATGCTGTTCGATCTTTACATGATCGGCATGTTCGGCGGCTTCTACATCGTGCCGCTCTACGCCCTGATCCAGACGCGCAGCGATCCGGCGCATCGCTCGCGCATCATCGCCGGCAACAACATCCTCAATGCGGTGTTCATGGTGGTGGCGGCCGCGCTCGCCATCGGCCTGTTCGCCGCCGGGCTCACCATCCCGCAGCTGATCCTGGTCACCGCGCTGCTCAACGCGGCGATCGCGATCTACATCTACCTGCTGGTGCCCGAGTTCCTCATGCGCTTCATCGTGTGGATGCTCATCCACTCGGTGTACCGGCTGGAGAAGAGCGGGCTCGAGCACCTCCCGGAGGAGGGGCCGGCGCTCGTCGTCTGCAACCACGTCAGCTTCGTCGACGCGCTGATCATCGCCGCGGCCTGCCGCCGTCCGGTGCGCTTCGTCATGGACCACCGCATTTTCAAGTTGCCGGTGATCAGCTTCGTGTTCCGCACCGGCAAGGCGATCCCGATCGCGCCGGCGAAGGAAGACGCGGCGATGATGGAGCGCGCCTTCGCCGAAGTGGCGAAGGCGCTGCGCCAGGGCGACGTGGTGTGCATCTTTCCGGAGGGACGCATCACCGACAGCGGCGAGATGGCTCCGTTCCGCCCTGGATTGAAGCGTATCCTCGAGGAAACCCCCGTGCCGGTGGTGCCGATGGCGCTGCGCGGGCTGTGGGGGAGCTTCTTCTCGCGCATGGGCGGCGCGGCGATGAGCAAGCCGTGGCGCGCGAGGCCGTTTGCGAAGATCGGCTTGGCGGTGGGGGTGTTGGTGCCGGCTGCGATGTCGACGCCGGAGGGCTTGCAGGCGCAGGTGCGGGAACTGCGGGGAGACTGGCGCTAGACAGGGAGGACGCCATGTGGGTCATCGGAGCGCTGGTCGGCGGTGCGCTGGGCGCGTTGGCGGGCGGTGGCATTGGCTTCGTGGCGGGGGCTCTCCTTGGCGGCCTCGTCGGCAAGGGTATTGGCATGAATCGGACGGATCGCCTCGGTGCTCTGGAAGAGCGTGTGGCCAAGCTCGAGCTCAGGCTCGATATCGAGCTTGTGCGTTCACGCCTTGCCGGCGATGCACCACCGCCAGAAGTGACCGAGCCCGCGGCCCCTGTTCCGCAACCCGCAACGCCCATGGCCGAGCCCGAGCTACCCGCGGTGGCTACCCGCGAGCCCGTCCCGGAGATTCGTGCCGTTGCCGAGTCCGCGCCTGCGGCCGCACCGGCGGTCGCACCGGAGCAGGCACATGGCCCGAGCCTGTGGGAGCGGATGATGGGCGCCAACCTCGTCGCCAAGGTCGGCGTGGTGATCCTGTTCTTCGGCATAGCCTTTCTTCTGCGCTACGCCTATGAGCGCATCCATGTCCCCATCGAGCTGCGGCTTGCCGGCGCGTCGCTCGTCGCGCTGGTCATGCTGGTCATCGGGTGGCGCCTGCGCGAGTCGAGGCGCACCTATGCACTGGTCCTGCAAGGCGGCGGCATCGGCGTGCTGTACCTGGTCATCTTTGGCGCCTACCGGTTGTTCAATCTCCTGCCCGCCCCGGCCGCATTCGGGCTGCTGGTGGCGGTTGCCGCCGCATCGGCGGCGCTGGCGGTGCTGCAAAACTCCCTCGCACTGGCGGCGTTTGGCACGGCAGGCGGCTTCCTCGCCCCGATTCTCGCGTCGACCGGGCGCGGGGACCACGTCATGCTGTTTTCGTACTACGTGGTGCTGAATGGCGGAATCTTCGCCATCGCGTGGTTGAGAGCCTGGCGGGTGCTCAACGTGATGGGCTTCGCCTTCACGTTCGCGATCGGGTGGTTGTGGGGTGACCGGGCATACCGTCCCGAGCTCTTCGGCTCGACGGAGCCGTTCCTGGTCCTGTTTTTCCTCATGTACGTCGGGATTCCCATCCTGTTCGCGCGCCAGAGGGCGGTGCAGTTGAAGGACTACGTGGATGCGACGCTCGTGTTCGGCGTGCCGGTGGCCGCATTCGGCTTCCAGGTGGTGCTGCTCAAGCCCTACGAGTACGGCGCGGCCTGGAGCGCCCTGGCGCTGGCCGTGTTGTACGTGCTGCTGGCCTCCGGGATGTATCGGCGGGCCGGAGAGGGAATGCGGCTCCTCGTAGAGTCCTTCATCGCGCTCAGCCTGGCGTTTGGCACGTTGGCGATTCCGCTCGCATTCGAAGGCCGGCTTACGTCGGCGACCTGGGCGCTGGAGGGTGCGGCGGTGGTGTGGGTGGGCGTCAGGCAGGGGCGCTTGTTACCGCGCGTGTTCGGCTATCTATTGCAGTTCGCCGCGGGCGCGGCGTTCCTTTGGGACGTGGAAAAGGGATCCGGTTCGACCCCGGTCTTCAACAGCTTCTACCTTGGCTGCCTGTTCGTCTTTCTCGCGGCGTTCTTCTGCGCGGGCTACCTCGAACGGAACCGGGGTCGCGTGAAGGAGGGCGAGGCAGCACTGTCGACGATCCTGGTGGTCTGGGGCGCGCTGTGGTGGTACGGCGGCGGCGTGCATGAGCTTTCGCGCCATGTGGATGCGGGCTACCGCTCGCACGCCATTCTGGTGTTCTTTGCCGCGTCGAGCGTGGGTTTCAGCCTGCTCGCGCGCCTTGCGAACTGGCCTGCCGTGCGCTGGCTGTGGCTGCTCCTCTATCCGGCAATCGTGGCGCAGCTATTCCGGGATCTTGAGGCAGGACAGCATCCGTTCGCGGGAATCGGGGCGTTGGCCTGGTCCGCCGCGCTGGTGTCCCACTTCTGGCTGCTGGGGCGCTACGAGAACGACCACCGGCCGCTGACCGAGTGGCTGCACGCCGCAGGGTTGTGGCTGGTGGCCCTTCTCGGCTCGCGCGAAGCCGGCTGGAGCATCGATCAGTTGATAGGCGGCAAGCGCGTCTGGCCGTCCATTGCCTGGGCGATCGTTCCGGCGCTGCTGCTCGCTGCGATCGTGAGCCCGAAGTTCGCCACGCGCTGGCCGATTGCACGCTTCGCGCGCGGCTACGTGGTGATGGGAGGCACTCCGATCGCGATATTCCTGGCGGCATGGACGGTCTACACCAACCTTCTCAAGGACGGCGACCCTTACCCGCTGCCGTTCGTGCCCCTGCTCAATCCGCTCGACATTGCGGTGGGCATCGTGTTCGTGCTCCTCGCACGTTGGCTGGCCGCGCTTCCCGGCCACGGCTTGCAGGATTGGTGGGCGCGTGCGCGCGGCTTCGTTTTCGCGCTATACGGTGCGGCGGCATTCGTCTGGGTGAACGGCACCCTGCTGCGGACGCTGCACCATTGGGCGGACCTGCCGTTCGCGCTCGAACCGATGTTGTCCTCGCGCCTGGTACAGGCGTCGTTCTCGATCCTGTGGACGCTGCTCGCGCTCGGCATGATGGTGGCTGCGACACGGCGAGCAATGCGCGCGGTCTGGCTGGTGGGTGCCGGTTTGATGGCCGTGGTCGTGGCGAAGCTGTTCCTGGTGGACTTGTCCGGCGCAGGAACCGTCGAGCGGATCGTGTCGTTCATCGTGGTCGGGCTGCTGATGCTGATCATCGGCTATTTATCGCCGGTGCCGCCCAAAGAGGAGAGCAAGCAATGAATAAACTGCTCGCTGCCGCACTCGCGGGCATGGCGTCCATCGCGTGCGCCAACCCGCCGCCCGCCGACTTCCGCTATCGCGCCGCCGTCATCGCGCAGGAGGGCGGGTCGCACTACCGTCTCTCGGTGCCCGCTGCGGTGTATGCCGGGGTCGAGCGCAGGGACCTCGGCGATATTCGCGTGTTCAATGCCGCCGGGGAGACGGTTCCCTACGCATTTGTGCAGAGAGGACCGGGCGGGCCGGGTCCGGTGCAGACGAAGGCGGCGAAGCTGTTCCCGCTCTATGGGGAGGAGTCGAAGGGTCTGGACGGTGTGAAACTGGACGTCGTGCGCGGCACCGGCGGCACGGTGATCCGGCTGGCAGCCGAGCCGAAAGGGGCGAAACCGGGGCGCAAGCTGCTTGGCTACCTGGTAGATGCGAGCGACCTTGAAATGGCCATCGCGGCCATGACCTTCGATTGGCAGACGAGCGCGGGATTCAACGGCACGGCCAGAGTCGAAGCGAGCGACGACCTCTTGCGCTGGAACACGGTGCTAGGCGAGGCGCCGGTGCTGATGCTGGAGCACTCCGGCGAGCGCCTGGAGCGCAAGCGGGTGGAACTGTCGGCGCGCAAGGCGAAATTCCTGCGGATCTCCTTTTCGCGTGTGCCGCACGACCTGGTGCTCAAGGGCGTGCAGCTGGAAATGCGGGGCGAGCGCGTAGAGCCGGCGCGTGAGTGGCGGCGGGTGGGCGGCGCGGCTGCCGCGGACAAGCGCGGCGAGTACCTGTTCGACACGGCCGGGAGATTCCCGGTCGATCGCCTGCGCCTCGTCTTGCCGCAGCAGAACACCGTCGCGCGCGTCGAGTTGCTGGCGCGCGACCGTGATGATGCGCAGTGGCGACTCGTGGCTGCGGCATCGGTGTTCCATCTGCAGCGGGACGGCGCCCCAATCACCAGTCCCGACGTGCAGGTGATCCCGACCGCGGATCGCTATTGGCTGGTACGGGTGGACCAGCGGGGCGGCGGGCTCGGCGCCGGAGAGGTCGCCCTCGAAGTTGGCTGGCTGCCCCATGAACTCGTGTTCGCCGCACGCGGTGCTGCTCCGTTCACGCTTGCCTATGGCAGCAAGCTGGCCAAGCCGGAAGCGCTGCAGGTCGCAACGGTGGTGCCGGAGTATCGCGAGGGGAAGGATATCCCGGCTCGGCCGGCGACCGTCGGAGACGTCCTGGGCTCCGAGCGTGCGTCTGCGTCGCTGGCCGACCCGCTGGGCCTGCTGCGGGCCTTGTTTGAGTCGGGGGAAGGCAAGAAGTGGGCGCTTTGGATGGTGCTGAGCGCCGGCGTACTTGCAGTTGCCTGGATGGCCTTGCGGCTGCTGCGCGAGCTTGGCGGCAAAGCGCCGCCCGCCTCCAAGGACTAGGGACGAATTCGTTTGCACCCTGGAATCCGCGAGCGCGACGGGACGCTATACTCGCTTCGCTTCCAATCATGGACCACCGGATCTTCGGCTTGCCGGTACTCAGCTTCGTGTTCCACACCGGCAAGGCGATTCCGATCGCTTCGGCGAAGGAGGACCCGGCAGTAACGGGGTAGCGGGCGCTATGCAGACCTATGAGATCAGGATTGCGCAGACCGGGGCCGAGCGCGAGCAGGTGCATCGGCTCAACTACGCCACTTTCGTCGAGGAGATCCCGCAGCACGCGCCCAACCCGGAACACCGGCTGGTCGACCGCTTCGACGCGGAGAACGAGTACGTGATCGCGCTCGCCGCCGACGGTCAGGTGGTCGGCATGCTGGCGCTGCGCGCGCGGCGCCCCTTTTCGCTCGACCAGAAGCTCGAGCGGCTCGACGACTACCTGCCGCCGCACCGCTCGGTGTGCGAACTGCGGTTGCTGGCGGTGCGGCCCGAGCACCGCCATTCGGCGCTGTTCCGCGACCTCATCGCGCATACCGCGCGCCGCTGCGTCGCGGCCGGGCACGACCTCGCCGTGATTTCCGGCACTACGCGCCAGCTCGCCCTATACCGCCATCTGGGCTTCGAGCCCTTCGGGCCCGTGGTCGGCGCCGCCGGCGCGCAGTTCCAGCCGATGCTCCTTGCCCTCGAGCGGCTGCGGGCGGGGGCCGGCGCGACGCTTGGCGTGGCGCAGGCGGCGCCGGAGCAGCGCGCGACGGCAAGATTCATCCCGGGTCCGGTGGCAACGCTGCCGGCGGTGCGCGCAGCGTTCGATGCGGAGGCGGAAACGCACCGATCCGGCAGGTTCCTCGCCCAGGTCGAACGCGTGCGGCGCGGCCTGTGCGAGATGGCGGGGGCGGCGCAGGCCGCCCTGATGGTGGGCTCCGGCACGCTGGCGAACGACGTCGTCGCCGCGAGCATTCGCGAGCTCGGCGGCCATGGCCTGATGCTGGCGAACGGCGAGTTCGGCGAGCGGCTGCTTGACCACGCGCGCCGCGCCGCGCTGCGCTTCGAGGTCCTGCGCAAGCCCTGGGGGTCGGTGTTCGAGGAGGCCGAGCTGCGCGATGCGGTGCAGCGAAGCGGCGCGCACTGGATCTGGGGCGTGCATTGCGAAACCTCCACCGGCGTGCTCAACGATCTCGAGTTGCTGCGCCGGACGGCGGGCGCAGCGCGCGCCAGGCTGTGCCTCGACTGCATCAGTACGCTCGGCACTATCGCGGTCAACCTGCATGGCGTGTGGCTGGCCTCCGGCGCGAGCGGCAAGGGCCTGGGCGCCTATCCTGGGCTGTCGCTGGTTCTGGTGAACGGCGATCTTCCAACCCGCTCGGGCACGGTGCCGCGCTACCTGGACCTGCAGCTCTGGTTGCGCCACGACAGCGTGCCCTTCACCCACTCCTCCAACCTGGTCAGCGCGCTGGAAACGTCGCTCTTGCAGACCGACTGGGAGGAGCACATCGGCCGCACCGCGCGCGACGCACGCTGGCTGCGCGCCGCGTTGCGCGCGCAGCCCCTGAAGCTGTCGGCGCCGGAAGCGGCCGCGAGCCCGGGCGTCGTGAGCATCGAGCTGCCCGCGGAGGTGCCGTCGTGCGAGGTCGCGGAGAGACTCGAGCGGCGCGGCTTCGAGCTCGCCTGGCGCAGCGCGTACCTTGCCGAGCGCAACTGGATCCAGGTCGCCCTGATGGGCGACTACGACCGAGCGGCGCTGCGCGAGCTGCCGGCGGCCATTGCGCTCGAAGTGCGCGAATGCGCCCGGCGCGCCGACCGGGCGGCCTGAGCCGCCGTCCGTGGCGGCGCATGCCGCTATACTTCGCGCGGATCAACACCGGAGCATTGCATGGCGCGCAAGGGTAAGGCGGTCGTCTGCCGCGAACTCAACAGGCCCGTCGTCGTCGAAGAGGTGAGCGTCGACTCGCCCAAGCGCGGCGAAGTGATGGTGAAGCTCGCTGCCTGCGGCGTGTGCCATTCCGACCTTTCCGCCACCAACGGCACCATCGCGCTGCCCCCGCCGCTGGTGCTCGGCCACGAGGGCGCGGGAGAAGTGATCGAGGTGGGTGAAGGTGTCAGCGGCCTTGCCGTGGGCGACCACGTCGTCTCTTCCTTCATCTACATGTGCGGCAAGTGCCGCTTCTGCGCGGGCGGCCGCCCGGTGCTGTGCGTGGAGCAGGGCAAGGCGCTCACCACGCCGCCCGAGGGCACGGCGCGCGTGCACGACAAGGCGGGCAAGCCGCTCGGCATTTTCTCCGGCTGCGGCGTGATGGCGGAGTTCGCCACCCTGTCAGTGGACAACCTGGTGAAGATCGACCCGAAAATCCCGCTCGACCGCGCGGCGCTGGTGGGCTGCGCGGTGACCACCGGCGTCGGTGCGGTGTTCAACACGGCGAAGCTCGAGCCCGGCTCGAGCGTGGCGGTGTTCGGCTGCGGCGGCGTGGGGCTCAACGTGGTGCAGGGCGCGGCGATCGCCGGCGCCGAGCGCATCATCGCCATCGACACCATGCAGGCGAAGCTCGACATGGCGAAGCAGTTCGGCGCCACCGACGTGATCCTGGCCAAGCCCGGCGAGGACGCGGCCAAGGTGCTCAAGAAGATGACTGGCGGCGGCCCGGATTACGCCTTCGAGTGCGTGGGCGTCGGCGCGCTCGCCGAGACCGCCTACCGGGCGATCCGCCGCGGCGGCAAGGCCATCGTGGTGGGCGTGGCCAAGTCCACGGACACCGTCTCGCTCAAGCCGATGACGCTGGTGTTCGAGGAAAAGAGCCTGCAGGGCAGCTACTTCGGTTCCTGCGTGCCGCGCATCGACTTCCCGCGCATGCTGCAACTCTACATGGCGGGCAGGCTCAAGCTCGACGAGCTGATCACGCGCCGCTACCCGATCGAGGAAGCCCCGCAGGCCTTCGCCGACCTAGAGTCCGGGCGCAACGCGCGGGGCGTGATCGTCTTCTGATGGCTGCCCCGGGGGCCGGGCGCCGCGGCCGCATCCTGGTGGTCGACGACCAGCGCGCCAACGTCGAGATGCTCTCCGAGCTGCTGCGCTCGCGCGGCTATGACGTGTTCGGCGCCTACGACGGCGAGGAGGCGCTCCAGCGCGTCGCCGAGCACAGCCCCGACGTGGTGATTTCCGACATCCGCATGCCGGGAATGGACGGCTACGAACTGTGCCAGCGTCTGCGCGAGGATCCCGCCACGGCGCTGCTGCCGATAGTGCTGGTGACGTCGCTCGAGGACCGCGACGGCCACGACGAGCGCGTGAAGGGCATCGAGTACGGCGCGGACGATTTCCTCACCAAGCCGGTGCGCTACGCGGAGCTTTTCGCGCGCGTGAGGTCCCTCCTGCGCGTGAAGCTGCTGCAGGACGAGGTGCGGCGCCAGACCGAGGAGTTGCGCCGGTGGAACGAAACGCTGGAGCAGCGCGTGCGCGAGCAAGTGGCGGCGATCGATCGCCTGGCGCAGATGAAGCGCTTCTTCTCGCCGCCGGTGGCCGAGGCGATCATCGCGGGCGGCGCCGAAGTGCTCGAGCCGCACCGCCGCGAGATCACCGCGGTGTTCCTCGACCTGCGCGGTTTCACCGCGTTCACCGACCGCGCGGCGCCCGAGGAGGTGATGGACCTGCTCGGCGCCTACCACGAGGCGCTGGGCCGCATCGTGGACCGCTATGCCGGCACGCTGGAGCATTTCGCAGGCGACGGCGTGATGATCTTCTTCAACGACCCGCTGCCGGTGGACCGGCCGGCGGCGCGCGCGGTGCGCATGGCCTTCGACCTGCAGCAGGCTTTCGTGCCGATCGCGCAGGCGTGGAAGCTGCGCGGCCACACGGTGGCGCTCGGTATCGGCATCGCGCAGGGCGAGGCGACGCTCGGCGTGATCGGCTTCGAGCAGCGCTGGGAGTACGCGGCCATCGGCGCCGTTCCCAACCTCGCGGCGCGCCTGTGCGGCCAGGCGCGCGGCGGCGAGATCCTCATCGACGCGGTGACTTATGCGGACGTAGGCGACGTCGTGGAAGCCGAAGCGGCAGGCCCGCTGTCGCTGCGCGGCATCACCCAGCCGATGCCGGCGTTCAGATTGTTGCGCCTGAAAAAGTAGGGACAGACCCCATTTTTTGCAAAGCGAAGAATGGGGTCTGTCCCTATTTTCTACGGGCAAGAAAGGTAGGAAGAGGTAGGGTGGGCCGGTGGCCCACCCTACCGGCAGCCGAGCTTCGTCTCCTTCGCCTTGACCAGGGCGGTGACGGTTTCGTTTACCAGCGCGGCGACGCCCAGGGTCTTCCCGACCCGCGGGATCGATCCGTTGATGACGTCGATCTCGGATTTCCTCTTCGCCAGCAGGTCGAGCAGTACCGACGGGCGCGCCTTGGGAATCTTGGAGCCGAAGTCGCGCACGTAGGCGACCGGGTCGGTGAAGCCGAGCTTCACCCCCTTTGCCTTCGCCACCGCATAGGCCTCGCTCGCGCAGGCCGCCGACACCTTCGACAGGTCGGGATCTTCCATCACCTCGCCGGTGGTCGAATCCGAGATGGCGCAAGGTCCCGAGTAGGCGCAGTTGCAGATGAGCTTTTCCCACACCAGCTGGTCGATGTCGTCGAACACCTTGACGCGAAAGCCCGCGCCGCTCCAGGTCTCCTCGACTCTCTTCAGCCGCGGCGTGATCGGGCCGCCGAATTCGCCAAGCCGCACCAACTCCATGCCGTTGTGGTGCGCGTGGCCGGGTGCCTTCATCGAGGCGCCGAAGCCACCGACCACACCGACCATCACGCGCTCGCGGCCGAGGATGTCCGCCGCCGTGTCGGGGCCGCCAAGGCCGTTCTGGATGGAAAGCACGGGCGTGTCCTTGCCGAGGAGCGCCTTGGCCGACTGCGCGGCTGGCGCGACGTGCATCGCCTTGGTGGCGAGGATCACGAGGTCGCAGACGCCTGCGTCCCTTGCATCCGTCGTGGCGTTGACCTTGACGGTGCGGTCCCCCGACTTGCCTTCCAGGCGCAGGCCATGCGCGCGCATGGCCTCCACGTGCTCGCGCCAGCGATCGATGGCCCAGACTTCGTGTCCCGCCGAGGCGAACAGGCCTGCGTACACCGAGCCCATCGCCCCGCAACCGACGATGGCGATCTTCACACGACTTCGAACAGCCCCGCTGCCCCCATGCCGCCGCCGATGCACATGGTCACCACCACGCGCTTTGCGCCGCGGCGCTTGCCCTCGATGAGCGCGTGGCCGAGGAGGCGCGAGCCGCTGACGCCGTAGGGGTGCCCGACGGCGATGGCGCCGCCGTTCACGTTCAGGCGGTCGTCGGGAATGCCCAACTTGTCGCGGCAATAGATCACTTGCACGGCGAAGGCCTCGTTCAGTTCCCACAAGTCGATGTCGGACACCTTGAGGCCTGCGCGCTGCAGCAGCTTGGGCACCGCGTACACCGGGCCGATGCCCATTTCGTTGGGCTCGCAGCCCGCCACGGCGAAGCCGCGGAACACGCCCAAGGGCTTGAGGCCCCGCTTCGCCGCGGCCTTGTCGCTCATCACCACCTGGGCGGAGGCGCCGTCGGAGAACTGGCTGGCGTTACCCGCTGCGATCACGCCGCCCTCGATGGCGGGCTTGATCTGCGACACGCCTTCATAGGTGGTATCGAGGCGGATGCCCTCGTCGTGCTCGGCGGTGACCTCCTTCATGGTTTCGACGCTGGTTGTCTTGTCGATCACCTTCATCTTGGTGGTGATCGGCACGATCTCGTCCTTGAATTTGCCCTCGGTGCGGCCCTTGGCCGCGCGCTGCTGGCTGCGCGCGCCGTAGCGGTCCTGCAGCTCGCGCGAAATGCCGTACTTCTTCGCCACGTATTCCGCGGTCTGCAGCATCGGCCAGTAGAGCTCCGGCTTGTGGCGGTGCAGCCATTCGTCCTGTGCGTGGAACTTGTTGGCCTCGTTCTGCACGAGCGAGATCGACTCCACGCCGCCGGCAACGAAGATCTCGCCCTCGCCCGCGAGCACGCGCTGCGCGGCGAGCGCCACGGCCTGCAAGCCGGAGGAGCAGAAGCGGTTGACCGTCATGCCGGACACCGTCATCGGCAGTCCGGCGCGGATGGCGATCTGGCGCGCGATGTTGCCGCCGGTGGCGCCTTCCGGCGTGGCGCAGCCCATGATCACGTCCTCGACCTCCTGCGGCTCGAGCTTGGCGCGCTCGAGGGCCGCGTGCACCACGTGCCCGCCCATCTTCGCGCCGTGGGTCATGTTGAGCGCGCCGCGCCAGCTCTTGCACAGCGGCGTGCGCGCGGTCGAGACAATCACTGCTTCGGTCATGGGGCGTTCTCCTATGCGTTGAATTTCTTGCCTTCGCCGGCGAGCTTGACCAGCAGCGGCGCGGGCTGCCACTGGCTGCCGTTGTAGCCCTTGCGGAATCCCTCGATCGCGACGAGCACCTGGTCCAGGCCCACCGTGTCGGCGTAGAACATCGGCCCGCCGCGGTATGCGGGGAAGCCGTAGCCGGCGAGGTACACCATGTCCACGTCGGAGGCCCGCAGCGCGATGCCTTCCTCGAGGATGCGCGCGCCCTCGTTGGCGAGCGCATAGATGCAGCGCTCGACGATTTCCTTGTCGGGGATCTCGCGCGGCTTCAAGCCGTTCTCCTTGCGGTAGGCCTCCAGCAGCGCGTCGACCTCGGGGTCTGGCTGCGGCTTGCGGTTGCCCGGCTCGTACCTGTAGAAGCCCTTGCCGGTCTTCTGCCCGTAGCGCCCGAGCTCGCACACCTTGTCGGCGAACTTCGAGTACACCATGTCGGGCTTCTCGTAGTAGCGGCGCTTGCGCACGTCCCAGCCGACGTCGTTGCCCGCCATGTCGGACATGGTGAACGGGCCCATCGCCAGCCCCCACTTCTGCAGCGCGGCGTCCACCTGCATCGGGCTCGCGCCCTCGTCGAGCAGGAAGCCCGCCTGCTGCGTGTACTTTTCCAGCATGCGGTTGCCGATGAAGCCGTCGCACACGCCAGAGACGATCGCCACCTTCTTCAGCTTCTTGCCCAGCTTCATGGTGGTGGCGAGGACGTCCTTGCCGGTCTTCGCGCCGCGCACCACTTCCAGCAGGCGCATGACGTTGGCGGGCGAGAAGAAGTGCGTGCCGATCACATCCTGGGGGCGCTTCGTGACCTCCGCGATCTTGTTGACGTCGAGCGTCGAGGTGTTGGTGGCGAGGATCGCGCCGGGCTTCATCCAGCCGTCGAGCTTCCTGAAGATGTCCTGCTTGACCTCCATCCGCTCGAACACCGCCTCGATCACGATATCGGCTTCGCGCAGGGTGTTCAGCTCGGTGGTGCCCTGGATCAGCGCCACGCGCTTGTCCATCTCTTCCTGCTTCAGGCGCCCGCGCTGCACGGTGACGGCGTAGTTGTCCCTGATGCGCTTCAACCCCTTGTCCAGGGCCTCCTGCGACAGGTCGGCGATCGTCACCGGGATGCCGACGTTGGCGAAGCTCATGGCGATGCCGCCGCCCATGGTGCCGGAGCCGATGATCGCCGCCCGCTTGATCTCGCGCGTCGGCGTGTCTTCCGGCACGTCGGGGATCTTCGAGGTCTGGCGCTCGGCGAAGAACATGTGGCGCAGCGCCTTGGACTCGACCGTGTTGACCAGGTACTCGAAGCGCTCGCGCTCCACCTTGCGGCCCTCGTCGAAGGGCAGGGTCACTGCGGCGAGGATGCACTTGGCGATCTCCGCCGGCGCAGGGTTGCCGCCGGCGCTCTTGGCGGCCTGTTGGGGCACCGCCTCGAGCAGCGCCTTCTGGTCGCCCTCCACTTTCGGCGGCATGTCGCGCACGCGGCGCGGTCCCTTGCCCTCGGCGAGGAGCTTCTTCGCGTAGGCGATGCCGTCTTCCAGCAGGTCCCCGGTGGCGATCTCGTCCACCAGGCCGAACTCCTTCGCCTTTTCCGCCGGGATCGGTTCGCCCAGGATGATCATGCGCGCCGCCTCGTGCACCGGGATCACGCGCGGCAGGCGCTGCGTGCCGCCCGAGCCGGGCAGGATGCCGAGCTTCACTTCGGGCAGGCCGAGGAGGGCCTTCGGCAGCGCAATGCGATAGTGGCAGCCGAGCGCCAGTTCGAGCCCGCCGCCGAGCGCGAAGCCGCCGATCGCCGCCACCAGCGGCTTTTGCATCGCGTCCTGCATGTCGTTCACTTCCGGCAGGTTGGGCGGCGTCATCGGCTTGTTGAACTCGCGGATGTCGGCGCCGCCGGAGAACACCTTGCTCGAGCCGATGAACAGCACGGCCTTGACTTCAGGGTCGGCGGCGGCCTGCTTCAGGCCCTCGGCGATGCCGGCGCGCAGGGCGTTGCCCAGTCCGTTCACCGGCGGATTCTTCATCGTGATGACGGCGATGCCGTCGCGCACGGAATAGCTTGCCACGTCGCTCATTTCTCGTTCGCTCCTCGGGGAATGCCCAAAATTCTACTCCTCGCCATCAGACCTCCAGCCATTCCTTGCGCATCGCCGCGTTCTCGCGCACGTCGCGCGGCGTCCCTTCGAACACGATGCTGCCGTGGCCCATCACGTAGAGGCGCTCGGAGATGTCGAGCGCGATGGCGAGCTTCTGCTCGACCAGCAGGATCGAGATGCCGCGCTTCCTGATCTCCTCGAACAGCAGCGCCAGCTGCTCGACGATCTTCGGCGCGAGGCCTTCGGTGGGCTCGTCGATCATCACCAGCTCGGGGTCGCCCATCAGCGTGCGGCACAGCGTGAGCATCTGCTGCTCGCCGCCGGAGAGGAACCCGGCCTGCGTGCCGGCGCGCTGCTTCAGGGCGGGGAACAGCTCGTACATGTCCTCCATGCCCCAGCGCGTAGAGGCCAGTTGCTTCTTCTGCCCGAGCAGCAGGTTCTGCCGCACGGTGAGCGTGGGGAAAATGTCGCGGTTCTCCGGCACGTAGCCAAGGCCCTTGTGCGCGATCTCGTAGGCCTTGAGGCCGACCATCTCCTCGTCCCGGAAGCGCACCGAGCCGGTGCAATCCACCAGGCCCATGATGGAGCGGATGGTGGTCGAGCGGCCCACGCCGTTCCTGCCGAGCAGCGAAACGATTTCGCCCTTGCCGATCGAGAGGTGCACGCCGTGCAGGATGTGGCTCTTGCCGTAATAGGCGTGGAGATCCCTCACCTCAAGCATGGGCTGTTTCCTTGCGCAGGGCGCCGAGGTAGGCCTCCTGCACCGCGGGGTTGCCGCGGATCTCCTCCGGTGTGCCGGTGGCGAGCACCTCGCCGTACACCAGCACGCTGATGCGGTCAGCGAGATTGAACACCACGCCCATGTCGTGCTCCACCATCACCAGCGTCTTGCCCTGGGTGATCGAGCGCACCAGCTCCACCACCTGCGCCGTTTCGGTGCGGCTCATGCCGGAGGTGGGCTCGTCGAGCAGGATCACGCTCGCGCCGCCGGCGATGGTGACGCCGATCTCGAGGGCGCGCTGCTCGGCGTAGGTGAGCGTGCCGGCGGGAACGTTGCGGCGCTTCGCCAGACCGATGCGCTGCATCACTTCCTCGGCGCGCAGGCGCACGTCCTTCAGGCCGCCGACACGGTGCCAGAAGGAGTAGCGGTAGCCCGCCGACCAGAGCACGCCGCAGCGGATGTTCTCGAACACCGTCATGTTGTGGAAGATGTTGGTGACCTGGAAGCTGCGCGACAGGCCCTTGCGGTTGATCTCGAAGGGGCGCAGGTTGGTAATGGCGGCGCCGTGCAGCAGGATGCGTCCCGCCGACACCTCGTAGCGGCCGGAAATCAGGTTGAACAGCGTCGACTTGCCGGCGCCGTTGGGGCCGATGATGGCGTGGCGCTCGCCGTCGCGGATGGCGAGCGACACGCCGTGGATGATCTTAGTCGTACCGAAGCTCTTGTGCACTTCCTGCAGCTCGATCGCGTGCTTCATGACGCTGCCTTCGCCTGCAGTTCGAGCTGGATCGCGCCCCAGCGCTCGCCGACCCCCCTTGCGGCGACGCGAAACGCCGCGAGGCCCGCGGCGAGCACGGCGCCCATCACGAACCAGGGCGGCGCGCTGCGCGCGTCGAATGACAGGCCGAGCACCGTCAGCACCGTGCTCGCCCCCTGCTCGGAGAGCCGGTACATCATTTCCACCAGCCCGATCAGGCCGGCAAGCGCCACCAGCCCCGCGAGCGCGGCCAGCGCATAGGGAACGAGGAGTTCGCGCCAGCGCCCGGCGCGGATCACCGGGAACTGCATGAGGATCAGCGAGGCGATGCCGCCGGG
>Ga0184628_10000139_pt1 | contig 41598 bp, 33 predicted proteins | sample PLM4_5_b1_FD_133149 | JGI IMG/M metagenome (GOLD analysis project Ga0184628, IMG submission 133149) | Groundwater sediment microbial communities from an aquifer in East River, Colorado, USA - PLM4_5_b1 | ecosystem: Environmental > Terrestrial > Soil > Riparian zone | place: USA: East River...
AATGGCTGAGCGATTTTCCACCGCCTGCATGCGCAGCGCCCATGTCGCGTTGAAGTTGAACGTCAACACGCCGAAGTGATCGGTGTCTTTGAGCATGGCCACCGGAGCTTTCGTGGCTTCCCTTGCGTAACGGATTTTATCGCCCGCCATGCTTCCGGACTTGTCGAGAACGACGATCATGCTCACGGACTGGCGCGGCTTCTTGATTTCAAAGGTGACGGGCAAAAGTTCCTCGACCGGTGTTTTCGAATATCCGCCTTCGCCGTAGACGTTATCGCCGCCGGCAAAAATGAAACCGCCGCCAAGATCGCGGACATACGTGGACATCGCTTCCATCGAAGTCGCGCCTATATCCTTCGCGTCGACGTCGCTCAGAATGACCGCCTCGTAGGCGCCAAATTCCTCGGCGGTTTGCGGCAGGGCCACCGGTTCGGCGAGGTCGACGAGAAAGCCTTCCATCGTCAGCGCGTCCTTCAAATAGCGGGCGCTTTGAGGATGGCCTTCGACGTATAGAATTCGTGGACGGCCGGCGACAACCAGCGATTGCCGGAACTTATTGTTTTCGGGGAATGGATCTCCGTTTGTCCGAACCGTGGCTTCCAGTACAACGCTTCCCGCTCGTTCTCCAACGCTGGTTTCGAACGCAACCCGATTCAATCCCTTCTTCAATGGAACGGAACGGGTGGCGAGAACTTTTGTGCCATTTCGGATCTCGACGGTGCCGGTCACATCCGCTCCACTGTAAACGTGAGCTTCGAGCGGAAATTGCTCCTCGGCATTGACCTGCGGCGGCGTCAGCACATTCTCAATCCAGACATCCTGATCGGACCGCACCGGCAGCGGTACCGTAAATACGGTGACGCCGTCTTTCTTGAGCCGGGGAAGAACAGCGGCAATATTGCCGGAGGTTTCATTGCCATCGGTAATGAGAACCAGCCGTTTCAGATGATGCGGGGCAAACCGTTGCATGGCGTGCTCCAGCGCGGCGGCAATATCGGTTTGACTCTGGTCGACGGCATGCTCTCCGGCCTGCGATGAGACCGATACGTGGGTGAGGTCGTCCAGCCGATCGAATGCGAGTGAGTTGCCGCCAAACGCGATAAACCGGGAGTCGGAGGGATTGCCGGCATCGTTGGTCTGGCGAATCCACTGAATGGCGTTTTGAATTGCGGATGGCGCGACGCTCTGGCTGACGTCCAGAAGATAGATGGCCGAGACGGAGGCGCCCGGCCAGTGGAGTACGGGCTGCATCATGGCCAGGATGAGCAGACACAGGATCACCGTGCGGATAGTTGAAGAAAGAATCAGATGTTTCGGGCTGAGCCCTGCGACGGTGCCCCGGCGCGTCCACCAGAGAAATGGAATGATCAGCGCCAGGGCCAGCGGCCAGTATGTTTCAAAGGTCAGGCGCATGGGGGCTGTGAAACTTTAAAGAGGATCCCTCTCCCGACGGGAGAGGGTGGCCCGAAGGGCCGGGTGAGGGGTACGAATCTAAATTTTGTTTCGGATCGCTTCATAAACATTCCAAAAGCTGTACCCCTCACCCGGCCCGCTTCGCGGTCCACCCTCTCCCGTCGGGAGAGGGATTTCTTCACAACGTGATTCTTCGATGATACGTGAACCATTCCAGGCCCAGCAGCAACACCGCTGCAAATAAAAGGTAGAACCACACTTCGTGTTTCAGAAATCGCGCTGCAGGTTTGATTTCACTTCCCCAGTTCAGAACGGGGTGATTGACGTTGGAATACTGCCGGTTCATCAGGTTCACGGCAATGTATTGCCGCTGGCCATCCTTTATCGCGACGTACAGGCCCGGATCGCGAGCCTCGAACACCGTTCGATCCAGATACGCGCGCGACGACACCGCTTTGCCATCCGGTCCCGTGATCTGGGCATTGACGATCGGAACCTCCACGACGCCCGTGGTCCGGCGCAGTGCCAGTCGTTCCCGCCCAAACCACGCGAGCGCGTTATCCACAAACAACGGGAAGCTTTCATGAACAGGGAAATCGGAGGACTGCAGATTGAACGTCAGCAGCACCCATCGCGCGCCTGCGCCCGGCACGGGCGATGCGGCAATCAGCGGAGTTTCCCCGGACGCGGCGAGCACCGTGACATTCGATGGATCAATGGCAGCTGCTTTCGCGATCGACACATCGTGCAGCGAAAGGTACTTCATCACCGGGTGATTATCATCCCACTTCGAAAAGGTGGGCTTCTCTACAGTTCCGTTTGGAACCGGCAGCCAGGACACATTCGGAACGCCGTTCTGGATTCCGACAATCAACGCCGGCTTGGACGGTTGAATCGCCGGAGCGAAATCATCGAAGACGTAGGCGTCGTTCGCGGGATCCTCTCGATAGTCTTTCGGGTCCGCAACGGAAAGGTCGACAAACGAATCCAGTCTCAATGCGGTCTGGAGATAGGCGTTTCCTTTCGTTACCAGCAGAACCTTCGTCTTCTTCTTCAGTGGAAGATAGGTATATGCGATGTCGTCCGTTGCAAGCGCGTCTCCGTCGGTTTGAATGGTGGCGCGAATTCCGCCGCCATCAAACTTTGAAAGATCGAATGTCTCCCGATAGCTTTGCCGCGACTGGATTTCGACTTCCCTGCGGATGCGGCCCGGGCCGCCCTCGCTGATGTTGATTGTGGTCCTTCGGGCGTCATTTCCGAAGTTGCTCACTTCAACGTACGCCTCATACTGCAGGGGCGCCGACGCCATTGAACGAACTTCAAATGCGGTGATCGCAAAATTTCGGACCGGTTCGTACACCAGTAGTTTCCTGGCCGATTGCGGCACGGCTGGAATTGCCACACCGTCCGATATGAACCAGGTTTGCGTACTCGAATCTTCGGACTCCGGAAATCGAGGTGGTGCTGCCATCGGCCGGAGCGCACGAATCGCCTGCTTCGCTTCACCAGCGTCGCTCGTATACGCTGAATCGTACTGGCCCGACGTGTCGACGATCCGGAACTCCGTGCCCGATCCACTCGAATCCACAAGCGTATTGGCCATGTCGACGGCGTGCTGCCATCGCGTTCTGCCGTCGCTCATTCGCGCCTGCATCGACGGCGACGTATCCATGACAATCATCGTCCGGCCGGTGGATCCGGTGAGAGCGGCGATTTCAGGCCGCGCGACCGCGAACACCATGAGCAGCCCAATGATGACAGCCAGGATGACGGAAAGGATTCTTCGCAGCTTCTCCCAGAGCGAGCGCTCTTCCTGGCGTTGCAGCACCCTGTTCCAGAGCATCGATGAAGCAATCATCATTCGGCGATGCCGCAGTCTCAGGAAGTACATTGCAACCAGAGCAAGCGTGGTGAATACCGCCAGCATCGTGACGGCAAAGGGACTGAGGGCGAGGAATATCATTTCAGGAATCGGCCCTGGCGGAAGACCTTCAGGACGAGATCTTCAAATGGAAAATCCGTGACCGTTCGTACATAGCCGAGCTGGTACTTCGAACAATACGCTTCGAACTCATCGCAGTAGTGCTTGAACTCGGTTCGATAATCCGTCAACAGGGCCGGCGTTACCGTAATCTCACGGCTGACGTTGCTTTCCGAGTCGACCAGAACCAGTTCGCCCTTCAGCACCGGCTCGACCTCTTCATGACTCGCGACATGAATCACGAAAATGTCGTGTCGGAAGTGACGCAGAATATCGAGGCCCGCCTGGAATCCCGCCGGATCCATGAAATCCGATATCACGACGGCGAGGCCGCGGCGCCTTGCGTCCGTGCAATACGTCTTGAAGGATTCGCGGGCATTGGTTTCGCCGCCGGCAGTGACGTCTTCCAGGAAACGAAAAACTTTGAAGATCCGGCCCTTGCCGCGCTGCGGGGGAAGTTCGGCGCGTATCTTTTCCGCATAGACGGCCATGTATGCGCGATCCAGATTGGCCAGACCGATGTAGGCCAGCGCCGCGGCCACTCGCCGCGCGTAGTCCAGCTTCACGGGGTTCCCGTATGTCATGGACTGACTGGAATCGATGAAGAAATAGATCGGCAGGTCTTCCTCTTCTTCGAACAGGCGGAGTATCAGCTTGTTGAGACGGAGGTATGCCTTCCAGTCGAGGTGACGGAAATCGTCTCCGGGAACGTACTGCCGGTAGTCTGCAAACTCCACACCGGTGCCGCGACGTGTGGCCCGGCGTTCGGCGCGAAAATGCCCGGCGAAGACCCGTTTTGAAATAATGCTGAGGTATTCGAGTTTCTTTCGAAACTCGTCATCAAATAAAGGCAATCTATATCGTTTCCGGAGTGGCTTCCAGAATCCCCTTGATAATGGTGTCGGTGTCGATGCGTTCGGCTTCTCCTTCGAAATTCAACAGCAGCCGATGACGCAAGGCGCCGTATGCCACGGCGCGGATATCGTCGCACGAGACGTACACACGGTTGTTCAACAGCGCCCGGATCTTTCCGCCCACGACGAGAGCCTGCGCTCCTCGAGGACTGGAGCCGCATCGCGCATATCGGGTTGAAAGCGGATTCGAGAGCGGAGTGTTCGGATGCGTTGCCATCATGATGCGCACAGCGTAGTCCTGTATCGGCCGGGCAATGGGCACCGAGCGCACCGTTTTTCTCATATCGAGTATCTGCGGTCCGTCCAGCACACGAGTCACATGCGGTTCTTCCAGGCGAGTCGTGCGGTTCAATATGGTGCTCATGTTACCTGCGGTGGGGTATTCCACTTTCAGCTTCATGAAAAAGCGGTCGAGCTGCGCTTCCGGCAAGGGATATGTGCCTTCCATTTCGAGCGGGTTCTGAGTGGCGAGCACAAAGAATGGCTGCTCGAGCTTGTAGGTTGTCTTGCCGACCGACACGGTCTGTTCTTCCATGGCTTCGAGAAGGGCCGATTGCGTTTTCGGTGTGGCGCGGTTCACTTCATCGGCGAGGACGATGTTCGCGAAAATGGGCCCGGTCTGGAATTCCAGGACCTTTTCGCCTTTCTCGCCCTCACGAACGATGTTAGTACCGGTGATGTCTGCGGGCATCAGGTCCGGTGTGAACTGAATGCGCGAGAACTTCAGGTGCACGACCTCAGACAGTGTGGACACCAGTTTGGTTTTGCCGAGGCCCGGGACACCTTCGAGCAGCACGTGGCCGCTGGCGAGCAAGGCCATGATCGCGCATTCGATAATGTCGTCGTATCCAACGATGACTTTCGCGATTTCCTTTTTAACGGCGGTGAATTGATTCTGAAAGCCCTCTACCTGCTGTTCGATTGCTGTGCTCATTATTTTATCGGCGTGGCGGCTGCCCGGGGCCGAATCTCCTCGAAGTAATATTTGACGATTTCACGTTGTTCGCGCGGAAGACGATTCTGATTGAGGGCGTCTTTCTGTGCCGGACTCAGCTGTGAAGGCACATTCCGGTAATCCATTGCCGAGCGTTCCTGCTTGCTCGCTTCCTCGATGTCCTGCGGCGGCCCGCCTTTGGCGGCCTGGCCTTTAAGGCCTTCCATTTTTAGCTGCACATCCAGCTTGGTCATTTCTCCAGCCTTCAGATCCTCCGGGGCACCCAATTCCGAGGAGTTGGCGGCGGCGGCCTGAGAGCCCTGGCCGTTTCCAGAGGAGTTGCCGGTGGACGGAGTGCCATTCGGTGAGGAGTCGCCACTTTCTCCGCCTGCTCCCTGGCCTTGCGAAGGAATCGGAGTCAGCTGCGCATCTTCGGCGCCTCTTTCGGACGCGGCCTCCTGCTGAAGCGAATTCTGGAGATCGGCCAGCTGCTGACTTGCCTGGCTCTGTTGCTGTTGCCCTTTCATTTTCTGAGCAAGCTGCTCCATCGCCTGCGCCAGATTGTCGAGAGCGACTTTCCCGGCTTCCGGATCGTTCTTCATGGCCTCGGCCGCTTCCTTCATAAGTCGGGATAAATGCTGAAGTGCAGACGGAGAGTTGGTGGCAGCCTGAGACATGTTCTTCTGCATTTCACGAAGTACATCCGCTGGAGTGACTCCCAGTTTTTCGGCGATGCCGCGGACCTGATCTGCAGCTTCCCCCAGATCTCCGGCAGACATGGCCTCGGCTGTCGATTCGAGAGGTTCCGATTGTCTGAGCTGATTTGCCATGGCGGAAAGGCCGTCGAGAATGTTGTTCAACTCCAGATTCCCACCATCGATCTCCTGGCGGAGGTCCGAGATCTGCTGCTGCGCGGCATCTGAAGAAATCTTCCCCTGCTGAAGCTCGCTGATAATTTTTTCGAGCTCTTCGGCAGCTTCGGTTTTTTCGAGCAGCTTCTTTGCGCGATCTACCAGGGCCTGATCCGTGCGTGATAGCTGGAAGGGAGGTGCGCCCTGAAGATAGAACCAGTTGTGGTTTTGGGACAGTGGTAGAAAGTTCAGGATGACAAACACCGCCATCAGGGCGAAAGCTCGGTGAAAGGTTTTCGGAATCGATCCGGGGTAAAGTGTTTCGACTTTGAGTCGTTCGGCTTTTTGGATTGCCCTTTCAAGCTGGACGTCGACCCATTCGGATGTGGATGGGTGACGGATGAACCAGTAAGCAGTTTTCATCTGGTCCTGGAGTTGAGCCGCACGATCCACATTCGCCGCGGCCTGACTCAGTGTTTCCTCACCGCGAGTCCGCCAGATGAGCCATGTCGCCGTCGCAACGGCCCAGAGGCCGAGCAAGATCACGACGGTGATGCCCCGAAATGCCGAAATCAGGTCGATCAGCTTGAAAACAAGAGGGAAGATCAGGGCAATCGAGAGAATGGCGTAGATGGTCTTGAAGCGGCGTTCGGAACGCACACGTCGGCGGACTCTTTCCAACAGACCAATAATGAGTTCCTTGTCTGCCATCGCCCCGTGATTCGTCCTGTGATCCGATTCGGCAGTGAGCCTACCACACCCAAATGGCTCGCCCAAGCGATTCACGGGGAATTCGAATCCCTGTGAAATAGAGGTTCTAAACGTTGAACTTGAACACCACGACGTCGCCGTCGGCGACCACGTATGTCTTGCCTTCCATTCGGTACAAACCCTTTTCCCGCGCCACCGCGATCGACCCGCATTCGACGAGATCCTTGTACGCCACCGTTTCAGCTTTGATGAACCCGCGCTCGAAATCCGAATGGATAACGCCGGCTGCCTTCGGAGCGGTGTCGCCGATATGGATGGTCCAGGCGCGAACCTCTTTCTCACCGGCCGTGAAGTACGTTTGATAGCCTAGCAGGCGATACGTCGCACGGATCAACCGTCCCATTCCGCTTTCGCTGACGCCCAGCTCCTTGAGAAAACTGTTGGCTTCTTCCTCTGAAAGGTCGATCAGATCGCTTTCGATCTGTGCACTGACGACGACCGCCTCGCAGGACAAGTGTGTGCCCACATACTCGCGGACTTTCATGACGTAGGGATTTGCATCCGCCGTCGCGAGATCGGTGTCCTTGACGTTGCAGGCGAAGATCGTGGGTTTGTCTGAAAGCAGAAAGAAGCTGGTGGAGATCGCTTTTTCTTCCTTCGTCAGGTCGACTGTCAATGCCGGCCGGCCCGCATCGAGTGCGGTTTCGATTCTGGCCAGGATGGCGTCTTCTGCAATCGCGGTCTTGTCTCCGCGTTTGATTTCCCGCGCGATCTTTTCACGCTTGTTCTTGACGGTATCCAGGTCGGCCAGCATGAGTTCGGTGTTGATGACTTCGATGTCGCGCACGGGATCCACCGAACCCGAGACATGCAGGACATCTCCGTCGTCGAAGCAGCGGACGACCTGAACGATTGCATCCACTTCCCGGATGTGGGTCAGGAACTTATTACCCAGGCCCTCACCCTGGCTTGCACCTTTTACAAGGCCGGCAATATCGACGAACTCGATGGCAGCCGGGATCACGACGTTGGTGCCGGCAATCTTCCGGAGCACTTCCAGGCGCGAATCGGGAACGGTTACCATGCCCACATTCGGCTCGATGGTACAAAACGGATAATTGGCTGCTTCCGCCTTTCGATTGCGAGTGACAGCATTGAACAATGTAGACTTTCCGACGTTGGGCAGACCGACAATTCCAGCTCTAAGCATCTCTACAGAATAACGGATTTGAGTGCGAAAAAAAGGGGCCAGACGTGTCATTCCCCTTTTTCCCACGGTTCACCTACACTGAAAAACCGGAGGGGTTATGAGTGATGGCCAGGAAGAACGGGAGGAGAGCAGGATCCGAATCGAGCTGGAACGGCGCGAGAATCTTGAAGACCAAATCGACGTCGACGACTTCGATGAAGGGGAGCCGGAACGCGCGGACTCGTAACCATCCATTGTAGGCGCGGTCTGTGACCGCGCACATTCCTGAAATTAAGAAAACGCAGCTAGTGGGCATCTCGCGCGGTCACAGACCGCGCCTACAAAAGTTTCGACGATGTGTATAATTCCCGCGTTATGAGGAAGGCCGTCTTAATCGCTGTTGCGTTTGCAGGACTTGCGATGACTCAGGAGCCGGTGGTCCGCATCACTCCAGAGCAGGTAACTTGGGTGCGGGACACCGACGGAAGCGGAGTTGAACGCGCGACGATCAGCGGCGACCCGACCAGACCGGGTTTGTATGTGATCCAGGTGAAGTTTCCTCCCGGCACCATGAGTCTGAACCATTACCATCCCGAAGACCGGCACGTGACGGTGCTGAAGGGAACCTGGTACACGGGCACCGGAGACGAATTTCTTCCCGGCAAGACGATCCCACTCAAGCCCGGAAGCTATATGAAACATCCCGCCGGCGTGCATCACTTCGATGGCGCGAAAGATGAAGAAGTGATTCTGCAGATTGTGGGCATCGGGCCAACGGGAACGACTCGCCTGCGCCCGGAGTTGGGAAACTACCTGCATATTGCGCCGGATACACGGTGATCGAGAGTCTTTACGGCATGGTGGGGATATCGTTCGACGCTGTGCGGCGCTTGAACTTCCAGCGCCCGTCTTCACGAATCAGGATGTCATCGTAGCGTCCGGCCTGTGAAATAACCGGCTTGCCGTCCGGTCCAGGTGTAATAAATGTCCAGCGGGACCACGCGGTGGCGGAATCGCCGTTCACATCAATTTTGAAGTTGGAAAGAATGTGAAAGGAGTTATTGCGATTCGGTCCGCTGCCCAGATTCTTCTGCATGAAGGCCAGTATTTCCTGCGGGCCTTTCGCCGATCCAAATCCACCAACCCATTCCCCGTCCTTTGCGAAGAGTCGCGAGTAACCGGCCAGATCGCGCGAATCCAGAAGGCTTCCATAGTTGAGCAACAGCGTTCGGATCTCTTCGATATCTTCCAGACGCTGGAGTCGTGCCGCAAGCGAACCGGCGTCATTGCCGCGCGGGGCTTGGGCGACGACAATTCCCGCCAGAAGAAGCGAAGCTGCTACGGCGCATATGACTCTGCAGTACCTCATGAGGGTCTCCTTTGAAAAAAGGGGCCAGACGTGTCATTCCCCTTTTTTCGTCAGAAAAAAAGGGGAATGACACGTCTGGCCCCTTTTTCAATTAGCGTTGGCCACGGGCGCCGAGCGCATCGCGAATACGGTTCGCGACGGCTTCCTGAACGTGCTGCTGTACTGCCGCAGTGAACGTCGGCAGGTCTCTGGCGTTAACAGGAACGAGCTCAATGGTCATCGCTCCCATTTCGTCCGTTGATTGTTCGCCGAACGTGACGCGTTTTGGTGGATTACTGGGATTGCTGACGTTGCCGGTGGAGTTGTCGTAAGTAATCTGGACGTCCAGCTTCGTGCCTTTCGGCAGGCGAATGAAATTCTTGAAGTAGTAGCGTTCCTGCCAGTTGAACTTCCAATCGGGAATGCGGCCGAGGTCCTGGCGCCGCCCATCCGGTAATGTCGCCGTCATGCGCATCTCTTTCGCGAGGTAGTGGGCATGCCCGCCGATGCTGATCACGTCTGCATCAATGGGCAACGTGAAAGAGTCCTTGATGGAAAAACTCTTCTGGCCGGCCGGAATATCGATTCCCGCCAGCGCCCCAAACACCGGCGGCAACTGGAGCCCAGCCAAACGTTTCGCAGGCGGTGCCTTCGCGAAGTGCAACCCGATAACGGCTTGTTCTCGTTCCACCTTTCCACTGGGGTGAAAGTGCATCTGCAACACCAGGTCGGATAGTTTGGGCAGCGAGCGCGCCAGTCCCGCTGGCAGGGGCGCGGGGACCCCACCCACCGCCCAGCCTCCGAGGCTAACGCCTGTGCCATCGAGCCTGCCCGTGCGGCTCTGTATCCGCTGGAGAAGGGTTCCCCCGCCTCGCGCGGTCCCCGCGTCTGCCGTGCCCCCAGCGAGGAAATTCATCCCGACAAATCCTGGACGGGGATCCGCCTCGTCCAGCGACACCGCCTGTCCGGTTTGATCGAGAAAGAACAAGGCGTGATGTGACGAGCGGGCGGACGACCGAAACTCCACAGCAGTCACCCATTCGTCCTCCGTGAGATTCAACTTGATCGCGAAGTTCCGGAACACATCCGGGCCCTCGGCGGGGATTTCAAAGGGCTCGCCCATCTTCACGACCAGATCCGGCTCACCGAGGTGCCAGCCCGGCGTGAATGTCGGAGGCATTGGCGACTTTCGGGGATTTCCCTCCAGCATGCCGGCGCGCACCCAGTCCTGGATCGTCTGAATTTGAGAGTCCGATAGCCGCCTGTCATCGCGGAAAGGTCCCATGTCGGACGCGGCATGCCATGGAGGCATGAACCGGCTCGCGGTAACGGTTGCGATCAGCTTTCCCCGCTTCTGGACGTCCTGATAACTTAGAAGCGAAAACGGCGCCGCCTCGCCGGGCCGGTGGCACGACGCGCATTTGTCGTACACGATCGGAGCGACGTCCTCATTAAAGGTGACCTGGCGCTGCGCCGCGGCAGTCAGGCCGGGCAGGCCAGTCAGGCCCATCAGGCCCATCAGGCGAAGTAGCGCGACAGCCGTGATGCCTATTGCTGCCAGAGCGATCCGTTTGATCATTATCGAACCTCCGACAAATCAGAAATGAAGCACCCAAAAGTTTCCGTGCGTGGATTCGGTACGGGTTGACCGGTCGTCAGTGCATCCAGCGCTTCCCGCAGGTCGTGCCGATTCGCGGATTGTCTCCGCGTGCCCAGTCCGGCATAAAGATCGTCGATGCGTCCGCGATACTTCAGCGCACCCCTGCTGGAAAAAACAGCGACTTCGGAGCTGACGGTCGCCCCGGCGTTGCGCACCAGGGAATGCTGCTTATCCAGAATGGCATCGCAACATTCCAGGCCGAATTCCTGCTTGTGCTTGTTCAGCGTTTCCGGCGAAAGCGACGGATCCACGTAGACCAGGAAGCATCGCACTCCTTTTTCTCCATACGAAGTGCAGATGCGCCGTATTTCCGGTGCGTACTGATTTGCAATCGGACAATCGGTGGTGAGGAAAATCAGAAGCGTCCATTCTCCATCCGGTTGATGGTCGAGCGATCCGTGGGATACGCCGTTGACGTCGCGCAACACCGTGCCTTCCGTAACGCTCGGCGTGAAAGCAACCGCAAGGGCGCCAGCGATCAGCGGGGCGAGAATGAGAGGAAGCAGTTTCCTGGGGCTTGACATCAATCCTTCCGACGCAATGCAGCCTATCACCGGTGTCGTCCGCACTTCAAACGGACCCTCTCCCAACGGGAGAGGGTGCCGCGAAGCGGCGGGTGAGGGGTACCACGAAAATCTTTTCATTCGTACCCCTCACCCGGCCCGCCATTTATTGATGTCCCACCCTCTCCCGTTGGGAGAGGGATTCGCCCGAAACATTTCCCAAGGTACGTTATCGCTTCACTCTTTCTCGAGATCCCGGGGCGGCATGTCCGCAGGGTTGTCGGTCCACTTCACTTCGGGCCACACGTGCACCCGCGACTTGAAACGCCAACCGCTCGCGGTTTTCTCAAAGGTGTCTTCGTAGCCGCCTTCCCAATGAATGATGTCGCCCTGTTTGGTGGTCTTATTGGTGATGGTCAGCAGCGTGGAGATCGCTTTCGCACCACCCGGTGCGGACGTTATCACCGGGCTGATGACGATGTGGTATTCCGGATACGGTTGCGGCGGCCGGCACGCATCCTTACCGCCACCACCGGCGGAGCGGAGTTGCTCACGGCCGCGAAACCAGATCTTTGCGCCGGTGCCCCACTGCGAAGACACGCCAAAGGTGGCGTCTGCAGTGAAGAGGTCTGCATAGGTGTTCCCGTTGTTCGTGCAATTGTCGAGGATGTGAGAATAGCCATCGATGAGCTGGCGAATGTCGATGTAGTCCTGAGCCTCAAGCTTTGCGCCAACCTGGGCATTTCGCTGGCTTATCGCAATACCCCCAAACAGCGCGATACATAGCACGATCACCGCGAGGCCTGCTGTGATTCGATTCATGGTTCCTCCTTTTGACTGGAAGTGAGGCGAAGTATAGCGCACGACCGAATTACGTCATTCAGACGACTGAATCGAACACGCCGGGCGATTTCATCCCGGAATTGCATCATGTTTGAACTCAAAGGCGCTCATACATGGTGTGGCCTTCGTGGAACCAGCAAGAGCCCAAATTATAGAAGTCATACAGCGGGCTTGGAATGGATCCGAACTCGAAGTCTCATAATCGCCTTTTTGTGAGAACACACCAGTCAGTCTCCTTTCGGGGTGGGGGTCGGGGGGGCCCGCCCCGGGAGGATTCCATTCAGTTTGAAAATGTGCAAACAGATTCCCCTGGCACAGGGCAATAACATACCTGACGAATCAAGGCTTCAATACGCAACTAGCCATCGCCAATCGCCGATTTGCGGACATCCTTTTGCACGATCCTTATCGATCCCGTATTCTTGCGGCAAATTCATAAGGATGTTGCAAAAGGATGTCTGCAAATCGGCGATTGGCGATGGCTAATTGCTGATTTGATTCCTTGAACTTGTCTACCTCCCCGGCTCGCCAGGCTCGCCGTCCCCTCCTGTTCCAGGAGGGGAGCCGTGACTCGTGACCCGGGTAACTTGACCCACCGCCGAACCCCGCTTATTCTTGCTTACCGCTGCATTCAGGTCGTCAAGCCATGAGCCACAGATCCCATCAATCTGCCGTGTCCTTAGGCCCGATCCAGCAGGCGCTCGATCAGAAGGGCTATGTCGTCGTTTCCGGCGCGCTGGATTCGGAGCGTGTCGCACTCCTGTGTCTCGCCTTCGACCATGCGCCGGTCCAGGCTGGCGGTACGCAGCATGTCGAAATCACGGACGAAACCCCCGAAGCGGAATCCTGGCGCGCCCTGGATCATCATCCCGTGTTGAAGGCCGCTGCGGAGCATCTGCTCTCGCCGACCTTTTGCCTTGGCGGCATGCATGGACGCAACCCGCTGCCGGGATTTGGCCAGCAAGGATTACATTCGGATTGTTTGCGCGGTCGGGAGCAGGAATGCATTCTGATCACCGCGCTATGGATGCTCGATGACTTCACGCCGGAGAACGGAGCAACGCGCGTCGTTCCGGGATCGCATCGGATCACGAGCCCGCTCCCCAGGGATCTCGCCCAACCGCTTGCAAGACATCGTGACGAGCAGATCATCGTCGGAAGCGCAGGCAGCGTCCTGATGTTCAATGGCTATCTGTGGCACAGCGGTCGACGCAATAACAGCAACAGCCCACGCCGCGCGGTTCAAATGGGGTTACGGCGCGGAACGGCGGACTCACCGGCAAACTTCTTCGCGTATCGCGAGAATACCGCCTAATCGTTCGCGTTCGTGTCCGATGGAACTCCGACGGTTAATTCGCAATCAGCTCCAACCGCATTGGAACAGTTGATCGCGCGTCAATGCGGAGTTCTTGCGAACGTTGAAGGAAGGGTGCGAGAAACGGTTCATTCAGCCACGGGTCGCCTGGGGGAAGAGACTTTAGAGAAAGAATTCTATAAACGCCCGGCATGACGCCGCTCACCGAAAATCTGCCTTCCTCGTCGGTTGTTACAACGCGGAACAATTGCGGATTTTTCCTTCGCGTAGCGGGTGGAACCAGAATCACCGTGGCCTTTGGTACGCCCTTGCCCGATCTTTCGACAATACCCGTGACGGCGCCGCTATCCGTTTTGACGGAGATCCGAATGGAATCCAGTTGCGGCCCAACGACGATACCTTCGTCATAGACGCTTCGGCCGGACTGCTGGATGTCGGCGATGTACGCACCGGCGGGCAGCCCTTGTAACGAGAAACGGTAATGTGCCTCAGGAAAATTCTGGAGCACGAGTTTACCCGCAGCATCGAACCTTTGACCGCTGGGAATCGAAATGGGTGTAGTGTCCGTCTTGTGAACTTCCAGTTGCAGCGAATCCAGCCGGATGGGCGGATCCGCACCACCTTCGATAACAACTTGAGTGTCCAGTGTTCCGCCGGCGCTGATCGCAATCATGAGTCGGGTGACATCCCGATCTCGGACGTCGACGGTAGTGCGGCCGATGAGGGAACGGCCCGTCGAATCCCCAGTTTCCGCGTACAAGTCGTAATCGCCGGGTTTGACATTGAGGATCGCAAATTCACCGTTCGGTCGCGATCCTGAGGGAATCGCATTGAGTATGGCAATCGGGAAATACGAATCCAGAATTAAGGAGGATTCGCGTGGAATAAGATAAAAAGACCCGACTGAACGGTCGACAATGCCTGTTGTGGGGTTGGGCCGTAGTGACGGCAGTGGATTGATCGCGGTTCCGGAAATGGTGTAAGTCCGCATAGGATCAACCTTCACGATATCGATGTTGGTGTTACGAACTTCCTGGCCAAGATCGACAGTCACCGGCAAAGCCCCCATAGGGACGTCCGATCCGGGATAGAAAGTCGGCGCCCACGAACCCTCCCACTTCAGATTGGATATTCCGGGCGGCGGACCTACGGATACCAGATATTGTCCCGGCACAAGTGGTGACATCCGGTATTCTCCGTTATCGTCTGTTATGTCTCCCGATACAGGCTCCCAGGACAGAACACCCTCTCGATACCGCGGCCGGTAACCGCTTACGACAAGGTTTGTGCCCGGTTGACCGAGAGGGTTGCGAATTCGGCCAGAGATACTACCCCCTTCCACCATGAACAGGTCGAGGGGAGTAGGCTGTATGCGCGGCTCGATAGTAATGATCTGAACTTTCGTTGTTTTGCGAGTCTCTACGTCGTCGGCAAAATAGCCCTCGCGTTCAATGGCGAGCACGTATCGGCCCGGCTCAAGCTCTGTGAATCTGAAACTGCCGGAATCATCCGTTACTATCGAAGCCGTGTAGACGGGCTTTAACAGCTCCTCTGAGACGCCGAGCACCATGGCCGTTGTGGAGAGAAGGGCCTTCAAAAAGATCGGATTTTGGGTTCGAGGATTCTGAAGTGAAAAGGCAACATTCCCAACAGAGTAACGGGTGGCATCTGTCAGGGGTAGGTCCGGAGAGAAGCGAGTCAGCGAAACCTGCGCGCTTGCTATGGGAGAAGACGTGCCCTCGCGGAGGACACGCCCGGCTAGAACGGCTTGGCCTGGCAGACCCTGAAGCCCGCCCATTGCGAAGATTGCGGCAAGAAGAACTTTGTGCATTTGGCAGTGCCTGGTGAACAGATTGTTCGTTCGAGTCGTTATCGCGCGCGATCGTTACTCCAGTGCAGCGCGCACCGGCCTCATGAGATGCAATCGCCCCCACGCGATACGCAGGTTGAGATTGCGCATATTGTCCGGTTGCGCGGACAGGATGATTGTGAGCTTCTCTGTCATGGTTGTATTTGTGGACTCGACGGTCAGAGGAACTTTGAACTCCACAGGGACCGCGTCCATCCAATGGCCATCCATATGACCGCTGCGAGCTTTGACCGGATCAATAAACGCAAGGCTCCAGGCGGCGCCATCGCTCGAACGATGCAAACCCAGATACCAGAGACCAATTGAAATGTCGCGTCCCGCAATGTTGAGCGGAAGATTCGTATCCAACGTTGTCCAGTAGTCGTTTCCGAGTCGCCAGACCTTCCCTCGTGTCAATTGGTCAAAGGCCGCCGGATTGTCGAGCTGCCGATTCCAAACAGGTCTTCCAAAATCGATGGATACAGCGGCCACGGGAACGTCTTTCTGCGGGTTCCACCAATGAATCCGCGTTAGCCCACGTTCACCCAGGGCGGGTTCACTCTCGACCACGACGCCGGAGAGACGGTTCTGGCCGTTAAGAACGACTGCTGTACAGAGCACAAGTACAACGCAAAGTCTCAGCTTCATCGGGGTCACCTCGAACTCCCCGCGGAGCGGGGCCTGACATCAATCTTCGCTCTTCACCGGATCCGTTGTCGGCAACAAATAGCCATGCTTCACCATGCTCATGTTGGGCGAGTATCCACACGGCACACAGTCGGGGAGGAATAACTCGGGTTGTCGGCCGCTGACCGGGTTTTTATAGCCCCACCACATCGGTAGAATCTTTGGCCAATCCCACGCTTCGCCGGTGCCACCGCGAAAATGCTCCTGCAGTTTGCCGAGCTCGGTGATCGGCACATCGGGTCTGAATTCTGCGACCAGTGCCGCGCCGACGAATCGTCTGGGGCGAGGCGGTGCATTGGGGTTTACCGGCGCGGGTGCGGGCGCGGGCAACGGCGCAGCACGAGGTGTTGCTGCTACAGCTACTCTGTCTTTGGCGGCAGACCAGCCGCCTTTCCAGTTCGGCATTTCAAAGTACGGTTCGTCGAGCGACAGGTTCCACAACCGCCAGATGCCGTCTTCCAGAATCAGATGATCGTCCGGATACATGGCGCCGAACAGCGTTCCCGCACCCGTCTTCGACGTATTGGGATGGAACAGATACGTGCGCACACGTGCGGAACGGCCATCGGGTGCGACGTTGATCACCGGCTGGATGCGCCAGTGGAATGCAATGCTGGCCTTTTTCGTACTCAGGCTGACAGGATCGCCGTACTCCAGGAACAGCCCATGCGAGATGCGATCGTAGCCGGTGTAGTAACCGGCGAAGGGAATCTGCTTGGTACCGGTTTTGCCGAATAATTCCGACAACCAGTTCCATTGAGAATCATCGGCGAAGAAACCATACGACGACGAGACGTGCTCGGCCGCGTCATAGGCTGTCGCCACCATCACCTTGCGTGCGGCATCATTGAGGCGCGTCGCTGTGTCTGCTGCCTTTTTCTTTTTTGCCGGCGTGGCGATCTCACCGGTGAGTGCTTTCGTGGCGACGAGTTTCAAACCCTTCGGCGCTGCCACCGGTTTGCCGGTGACCGGGTGCGTAGAAACAAAGGCGGGAATGATCCTGTCCTGCTCGCCGACATCATCACCCGGCAGAGGCAGGCTGGGCGCCAAAGCCCCGGCCTGTGCCGTTTCCACGATGCGACTCTTGCCCCAACCCTTGCTGTATTCGGAACGTAACATTGGGAACACGCGCATTTCGCGCACTTTCCAAAGTCCGTTTTCCTTCACGAAACGGTTGTCATAAACGGAGACTTCCCAAAAGCCTTCCCCTTTATCGGCATCTCCCAACAGCCCCAGTTCCATGCCGCGCACATGCGCTTCTCGGCGGCCCGAAGCGAAGCTCACCACGGTGTCGAACTGCAGACGGTCATTGAGCACGCCATGCGTCAGACCTGCGGGGCCCATGCGTTCGACGGCTTTGCGTACGCCGGCAGTGCCTTTGTACACACCAACGCCTCCGACTTCATACACGCCATCGGCGGTGAAAAGATCGGTGACGTCGTCCCACATGCGGCGATTCACGTAGTACCCATAAGACGCCTGCAGATTGCGCACCAGGCTTTCGTCGTTCATCAACGCGACGCGTTCTTCAAGTTCTATCAGTGTGGCTTTGCTCTTTGGTGCGGCGCCGACAGGGGCAGGAATGGGTATACCGCTCTGGTCCGGTGTGAAGTGGTAGGGAAGTATTCCAACATCCTGACCCTTCCAGTTTTTCCATCCGGTTTCGTAAGGCCCGTCGTACTGCGGATGAAAACGATGCAGGCTGATTTTCCACTTGCCGTCTTCGCGTGCGTATTCGTTTTCGTACACGCCGCCCTGAATGCTGGCATTGCCCTGGTCGTCGCTCAGCAAGGCGAAACCGTACCAACGACCTTTGGCAGATTCGCCATCGACCGATAAATTCACCACGGGATGATCGATGATTTGCGCTCGGATAGCGCCGGGCTTGAGTCCCTGTTGTCCACCGCCTTCATGCGACGTGAAGTATTCGCCGATCGCTTTGCGGCCTTTGATGGCTTCACCGTCAAAGTTGTACGTGCCCTCGCTGGCGAACAGGTCCGCCATTTCGTTCCACAAGCCATGTTGTGAGTACTGCGCGTAGGTGCGCTGGAGATTTTTTACCGCGCGCATCGACTCGGCGCGATCGACATCACGCGCCAGTTCGTCGAGCGTGGGTGGGGCTGCAGGAACGCCAAGCTGCACGGCAGCGGCCGAAAGCATCAGGCAAAAAGACAAAACCTTTCCAAGACTGGACATGGAGTCTCCCTTGGCGAATGAAGTGTTAAATCGCAGGAAGCATAAGCGCGATTTTCCGAAAACTCAATTGCCGTCCCTGTGGGCACGGTCATAGACCGCGCTTACAAGGGGGCAATTTTTTCAATCGGTGGAACTGCGGAGTACACTGCTGTATGTTGTGCAAAACGAATTTAGGAGGCAGGCACAAACGGCGATGAAGGCTATGGGTTCGATCATCGCCAGACTCGCTTTTCTGGTCTGCACTGTCGCGGTTTGGGGATGCGGTTCCCAAAAAGCGCCTCAACTGCCGAGTCTTCCTCCAACTTTAATCGTGCCGGTCAACCCTCCAGACTCGCCGCAAGCTCCGCCGCCCACTTCAGCTGTGCCAATTTCGCCGTTTGGGCCGCCAATCGTGGCGGCGGCTGCCGATTGCAGATTGTTGCTCGGACAAGTCGAAGCAGCCGAGGCGATAGCGACTGTGGGTCTTTCAGATCGCGTGGATCCCTCCCACGCACCACATCCGACCAACGAAAGCGAACGACTGCTTTTCCGACAGGTATACGAAACACTGGTCCGGGCGGACTGCAGTGGCCGTCCGATGCCGGGTCTGGCGGCGTCCTGGCGTCTGGATGCCGGCAGGAATATATGGATTGTTACATTGCGCCAGAACGCCCGCTTCTCCAACAACAGGCCGGTTACGGCGATGGACGTGGTGACGAGTTGGATGAGCGCCGGTAATGGCGGAGGTAATGGAGGCGAGCTTCGTCCGGAAGTCCGCCGTCTGGTCCGTTCGATCATGGCCGTGGATGCTCGAACGCTCGAAGTCGATCTCCAAAGCCGTCGCGCCGATGCCGTTATCACGCTCGCCCACACGGATCTTGCAATTGCCATCCCCGTCCCCGGATCTCCATGGCGCTTGGGAACTCTTCCACTGCGGATTGATTCGACAGGTTCGTCCGTCATCACGCTGTCGACTCTCTTCGGGAACACATCCACTCGATTTCTCGTTGCTCCCGGCCGTGATAGCCGGGATCTTCTGGATCAAGGCTCGGATCTGCTCCTCACTCGGGATCCCCGTACGGTGGACTACGCGGTCACGCTTCCACAATTTCAAATTTCACCTCTGCCATGGCAGCGCACCTACGTGCTTCTCACACCCAATCGGGGCGGCGCAATTTCCACGTTTTCGGCAGACGAGCGGCGTGCTCTCGCACAGGACGCCGTTCGAGGCCCGGCGCGCGCAGCTGAAGGTCCGTACTGGTGGCAATCGTTGTCGGATTGCGAGATCGTCTCGCCACAGGCGCCACCCGTGCCGCCATCGACGTCTCCACGCATTGTCTACGACGCGGATGACAGCGCCGCACGTGAACTCGCAGAGCGCTTTGTCGGTACCGGAAAGTATCCTCGCGCGAGCGGGCTTACCGGTGATGCGCTCGCCCAGGCAATACGGCGCGGGAACGAGTCTGCCTACATCCTGTCTCTGGATCGACGCCCTCTCGATGCGTGCCGCGACATCCAGGTGCTGATGGACACCGCAGTATGGATCGATCCTCAGTTCATCGTTCCACTGGTGGACACACGCTTTCAGGCAATCGTGCGGCAAGGGCGCTCGGGTCTGATTACGGAGTGGGACGGGACGCTTCTTCTGGAAACGAGAAACTGAATCATGATGCTGCGTTCTCGAATGCTCCTCGCGTTTGGCATCGTCGTTCTAATCCCGCTTGCGCTTCTGGCATTCGGACTTCGCCACGAAATGACTCGACGACTCACCGAGGAATATCAGGTTCGCGTCGATTCCATAGCTGCGGAAATTGAGGAAGACCTCCGGCATCAAAGCGCGGATATCGGTGAACGGCTCGCTTCTCTGAAATCTGCTCTTTTAAACGACAACCGGTTTCGTGCGGCCGCAGTTGGTGGAGTCGAATCGGAACGGAAGTATGTGCTCGACTACGCGGAGTCGGCGATGAGGCTCACCGGCCTCGCGATGCTGCAGATCGAGGACGAAGACGGCCGCATCGTCAGCTCCGGCCATTTCAGGAACGAACACGGGCAAGTGGAGGCGGGGCAGACCGAGGCTCTTGCAATCGCGTTGAAGCGTGGGTCCAAGGGCATCGTCCTCATGATGTCCCGATCGGCCGAAGGTGAATTCCTGTCGCTGGTGCGCAGCGAAACACTGCAGCTCGGCGGCCGCACGTTCACGCTTATCGGAGGCGATGCTGTCGATCAGTCGTTTCTCTCGCGTCTCGCGCGCGATCGCTCGATCGTCGTATCGCTGGTTCATCCGGGAGGCGGATTAGCTTCGGCGCCTCACCCGGCAATCATTGGCGATTCCGCGATTCGCGAATTCGAGATTCCCTTGATCCGAATCGGGGTAGAGCCGCCTTTCGAAGTGGTCACTGCTACGCTGCAGGTGACTCAGTCTCTCGCGCGGCTGCGGGATCTCCAGCGCAGCGCGGATGCGTGGTTTTTCTGGACGGCGGTGAGCGCAGGCATTGCCGCACTGCTGCTGGGCGTGTGGCTGTCTTCCCGGATCAGCAAACCGCTTGCCGACCTCGCCGTGAAGACGGCAGTGCTCGATCTCGATCGTCTCGACGTGAAATTCGGTGGAGGTACCGATGAGGTCGGGTCTCTCTCGCGCCTTCTGGGAGACCTTGCATCCCGACTGCGAATCAGCACTGGCCGCGTTCGCGAAGCGGAAAGACGCGCCACGATTGGCGACCTGTCGCGCCAGATCAATCACGACATCAAGAACGGGCTCATCCCGCTTCGAAACGTGATCCGTCATCTGGAGCAGGTCGAGAGAGACGAGCCTGCGACTCTGCCGACGGTCTTCGCCGATCGGCGTCCGACCGTCGACGCGAGCATCGCATACCTGGAGACTCTGGCGACGAGCTATCAGCGTCTGTCGCCAGGTCTGGCGCGGCGCGACTGCGATGTGAATGCGCTGGTTGCCGAAGTGGTTCGCGCCGAACAGGGACGGGATCGCGCCGAGATTAAGATGATGCTGCAGCCCAGGCTTCCAGCCGTATCCGGAGATCCCATTTCTTTGCGACGCATTCTCGAGAACCTTACGGTAAACGCGGTGGAGAGCCTGGAAGGGAAGGTGGGTCGCGTGGATCTCACGACCGAGACACTGGAACGAGACGGCGAGCGGAGAGTCCGAATCACGGTTGCCGACACCGGCCGCGGAATGTCCAAAGAAGAGACCGGCCGGATTTTTACGGATTTTTACACGACGAAGGAAGGCGGCACCGGCCTTGGGCTTTCCATCGTGCGTCGGCTGGTTATGGATCTTGGAGGATCCGTAACCGTCGAGAGCGAGCCAGGCAAGGGAACGCGCATTATGGTCGATATTCCGTCCGGAAGTATGGAGCGTCAATGACACAGGTTCTGGTGGTGGACGACGTGCCGGCAATGGCCGAGCAGTACGCCTACGATTTGAGGCGCGTCGGAAAATTCGAAGTGGTTGTCGCCGCCGGCGGCGAAGAAGCATTGGACCTGCTGGCCCGGGAGCCCATCGACTGCGTCGTGCTCGATCTCGAGATGCCGGGCACCGATGGCTTCGCGGTGCTGCGCAGCCTGCAGCAGCGCGGCATCGAAACTCCGGTGATCGTTTACACCGGCGCCGGAAGTTACGACCGCTGCGTCCAGGCCGTGCGTCTCGGAGCATATGGGTTCGTCGACAAGGCCGAACCGATTGAGCGCGTGGTTCAGGAAATCGAAAATGCGGTTTCCCGCGCGCGCATGGCGAAGGAACTGAAGTCGCTGCGTTCGCGATTCGACGGCGAGACCTCGCTGATCGGCGACAGCGCACCCATGCGCGCGCTTCGTGCCGCGATTGCACGCGTGGCGTCGGTTCCGAGCGGCATCCTGATTGTCGGCGAAAGCGGTTCCGGAAAGGAACTGGTGGCGCGCGAGCTGCATCGTCTGGGGCCCGGCGAAAAGACTCCGCTGGTTGCCGTGAACAGCGCGGCATTGCCCGAGCAACTGATCGAGAGCGAACTGTTTGGTCATGAGCGCGGCGCATTCACGGGCGCGGATCGACTGCGACGTGGTGCATTCGAAACGGCGGCGAACGGAACGCTGTTTCTGGATGAAGTGGGTGAACTGCCGCTGCCGGCTCAGGCCAAGCTGCTTCGGGTTCTCGAAGACCGGCAGGTGACGCGGCTCGGGGGCAGCCGGGCCATGGAGATTGCGGCGCGGGTTGTCGCCGCGACGCACCGCGATCTCGAGAAGGAAGTGGAAGCAGGCCGATTCCGGCAGGATCTCTTCTATCGCCTCAACGTTCACACGCTGCGAGTTCCGCCGTTGCGCGAACGGCTGCCCGACATTCCGATACTTGTCGAAAGGTTGCTGGACACGATCGCCGCGCGTCTTCGCGTGCGGCCGAAGACCGTTACGCCGGCGGCGGTGTCGTTGCTCGCGGCATATGACTGGCGGAAGAACAACGTTCGCGAGCTGAGAAATTGCCTGGAGAGAATGGTGATCGCGTCGGACTCGGGGGTGATTGACGTTTCGGATGTTCCCCCGGAGTTTCAGGGGGAGGATCGGGAGGACGCGTCTGATTTGAAGGCATTGAAGGCGCAGGCGGAACGCCAGATTGTTCTTGCCGCGCTTGAAAAGTGCAATTGGCAGGTGACCCGAACGGCGGAGTCGCTTGGGCTGGCAGATCACTCCAGCCTGCTGAAGATCATGCGCCGTCACGGGCTGAGCAAATCCGACAAATCCCTCTCCTGAAGGGAGAGGGTGGCCCGCGCCAGCGGGCCGGGTGAGGGGTGAAGAAACGGCGCCGTCTCTTCACCCCTCACCCGGTCCTTCGGGCCACCCTCTCCCTTCGGGAGAGGGATTCGTGTTCGGTTGGACACGTCGAGCGAAACCACGTGTCCGGGCGAACACGTTTCATCGCAGCATCAAATCCGAATTTATCTCGCAACCCATTGTGTTCTATTCCGTTAGTGGAGAGCCCACACTCTGGCCACGCGCTTGCGTTATTGGCTTTCAAACGCTCGACCGCGATGAAGCGGCCGACCGAAAGAGGAGGCCACATGACACGCAACGGAAAAATCACAGCAACCCTGCTCGTGGCGGCAATAGCCGCCGTCGGTTGCACCAAAGACAAAACTTCACAGACTGAGAACAACGACGCGCGCACCGCGAAGGTGCTGCCGGTTTCCATGACCACGTCGGGCGGCGACAAACCGGTCGTCGACTCCACGCCGAAGGTCACCGGCCCCGTTTCGTACGCCGATGGCGAGGCGGCATACCAGGCCGGAAGATACGTCGAAGCAACGCAGGTGTTTGAACAGTACACGACGGAAAAGCCGAACAACCCCTGGGGCCACTTCATGCTCGGGCTGTCCGAGTCCAAAGTCGGCGATACGGCGAAGGCCGAGAAGTCGTTCGAGGAAGCCCTTCGCATCGATCCGGATCATATGAAGAGTCTCCTGAACCTGAGCCGGATGCTGATCGACCAGCGCCGCTTTGATGAAGCCATTATCAAGCTCGCGCATGCCGGGGAACTCAATCCCACTTCGGCTGAAGTGCATCGGTTGCTGGGCCGGACTTTCAACGGCCAGAAGAAGACGGATGAAGCCATCGATTCTTATCGGCGCGCCATCGCACTGGACCCGACGGATTCATGGTCGATGAACAACCTCGGGTTGATCCTGATCCAGCAAGGGAAGTCCTACGAGGCGACCGGACTTCTTGCCAAGGCGGTGGAATTGAAGAAGGACGAGCCGACGTTCCACAACAACCTGGGCATGGCCCTCGAGCATACGGGACGGTTCACGGCCGCCGTGTCGGAGTACAAGGATGCGCTTGCTGCCGATCCCGGGAATGCGAAGGCAAAGAGCAACCTGGCTCGCGTCGAATCCGTGAAGGTGAGCGCTGAAGATCCCTTCGATCGCGAAGCGGAAGCGAAACACGCACTGGAGGTGAAGAAACCCGCGACAGAGTCCGCAACCGTGACTCAGTAATAAAAAGGGGCCAGACGGGGGAATCCCTCTCCCGAAGGGAGAGGGTGGCCCGAAGGGCCGGGTGAGGGGTGTAGAGAAACTTCTTTTCACCCCTCACCCGCCGCTTCGCGGCACCCTCTCCCTTCGGGAGAGGAATTCCCCCGTCTGGCCCTCTTCTTTTCGTCCCGCCGGAAACTTCGTGACTTGCATGGACGCGTCTGTCTAAGATCGGCAAGAATTCGGAGCACTCCATGACATTTCTAAGATTTGCTGCATTCGCCTTGCTGATGCAGGCGGCGACTGCAACACCACCACAAACGGCAAAAGGAAGTATCGAGGGCACAGTGGTTCAGGCGCGCAACGGCGCACCGCTGCCGGGAGTCCGGGTGATATTGGCGCGATCGGCACCCGCCGGTGGGGCGCCAGGATCGGCGGTCCCCCTGACTTCTGCACCGACGGCACCGCCACCTCCTCCCCCTCCCCCGCCACCACCCGCTCCTCCCGTCCCATCTGCTGCACCCGTGGCCGGAGCCAGCACGTTTGTCTTTCAATCGGTTTCTCCAGCCGCTGCCGGTATTGCAGGCGGCGGAAACCTTCCAACCGCGACCACAGATTCTCAGGGGCGATATCTCATCAAGGATGTGGAGCCCGGTTCCTATCGAGTCACATTCGCGAGCAACGGATACGTTAAGCAGGAGTACGGCCAGCATTCCTTCAGCGGACAGGGTGCGCCAGTTGCGGTTACCGCAGGCAAATCCGTCAAGGACATCGACATGTCGATGACTCAGGCCGGCAATTTGAGCGGACACATACGCGACACTTCCGGTGTTCCTGCTGCGGGTGTGCCCATTCAGTTGTTACGTGCTAGTTATAGCGCCAGCGGCCAGAAATCATTTCAGTCGATTTCGACCGACAAGACCGACGATCGCGGTGAATACCGGCTCTACTGGCTCTCGCCTGGCCGCTACTATGTCAATGCCGGAACGTCACCGGGACCGACGAACCGCCCTGTCTTATTCGGTGGCGGTGCTGCAAGTCCGAATCAGATGCCGGGCGAGAGTTTTACGTACACGTATTATCCCGGAGTCACAAGTACCAGCCAGGCCGTTGCGATCGACATCGGCGCCGGTGCAGAGGTCGGCGGCATCGATTTTGCGGTGCAGCGCCAGCAGCTGCTGAACGTGCGGGGAAAGGTCGTCGACACCCGGACCGGCGCTTCGCCCGCTGCGGTGAACATCAGCCTTGCCTATCAGGCGTTCGAAGGGGGAGGGTCGTTTAGCAGCGCCAACAACTACAATGCCTCGACCGGAACATTCGAACTTGTGAACCTCATTCCCGGCTCGTATGCCATCAACGCGACGGTCCAGGACAACACGGTGAACGATCCCGCGTCGCGTGCGCGATTGTCTTCGGCGTCGTTGGCAATAGATGTGTTCAATGGCGATCTCGAAAATGTCGTGTTGAATCTGGTTCCGGGGTTTCCCCTGGCCGGACGGTTCCGCGTCGAAGGAAAGCAACTGCCGCCCAATTCCAATCCAAGGCTGCAAATGCGCTCGTCTCAGAATGGCGTTATTACCAACACTGTGGGTGGCTCATCGCTCGTGTCTCCAGTTCCAGACGCGGATGGGAATTTTCGTTTCGATGGCGTTCATCCCGGTGAATTCCGGGTCGCCCTGACGAATATGTTGCCGGAATACCATTTGAAGGAAGTGCGGCTTAACGGTGTGGATGTGCTCAATCAGCCGATGCAGTTTCCGGGCGTCGACAACGCGTTCCTCGACGTTGTGATTTCCAGTGGAGCGATTCAGGTTGAGGGAACGACAACGGATGCGAAATCCATGCCCGAACCGGGAGTTTCCGTCGTTCTCATTCCGGATCAGCACCGCGATCGCGCGGACCTCTACAAGTTCACGACGACGGATGCGACCGGCAAATATCTCCTCCGTGGCATAGCTCCGGGCGATTACAAATTGTTTGCGTGGGATTCCATGGACCCATATGCCTGGTTCGATCCGGAAATTCAGCTCCGCAATGCAAACAAGGGGACATCCATTCACGTGGTGGAGTCCGCGAATCAGAACGTCGACCTGAAAGTCATCACCGAGCCATAGAAAAAAGGGGCCAGACGTGTCATTCCCCATTTGCCAGAATGGCAAATGGGGAATGACACGTCTGGCCCCTTTTTTTATGCGACTCTTGCGGTGCGGCGGACACCACGGCGAAGGCGCTTCAATCCCATGAACAAACCAATCGCGCTCAATGCCGTGCCGCCCAGGCTTAGCACAATGACGACGCCATCCCATGTGGGCCGGTTGTAGTAGAGAAAGGAAAAATCGAGAGTATGGAATCCGTTGTAGAGCCATCGCTCCCAACGGTTCAGCTTGTTCGCCTGACCCACCACCTGCGCCACTTCCGGATCGAGATACACCCACGTCGATGCCGCATCGGCAAACTTCATGCGAACCACCGGCAGCGGCGCCTGTCCGTCACGAGAGTAGTAATACGAATCATATTTCGTGAGCGCCGTTTGCTCCAGAATGGGCACGCCGGGATGCGCGCTCTCAAGGCGTTTTACGAGGACATCGGTCCCGATCATCTCTTTGCGTTCCGTCATGGAATTCAAAGGGACAACGAATCGTGTGGAGTCCGGATCGCGGGAAATGAAATAGGGCTGATGACCGCCGTCGGGCCAGCCTACGAGAGGTTGCTCTTCCGGCGACGTACGAACAATGAACGATGGTTCGTCCAGCACCCGCGCGAACTCGATTTCCTTTGCGACTCTGCCATGAAGAATCCCTTGCCATACGGCAGTGTCAAAGCCCGGGAAGACATCGATATTTTCCATGTCGCTTGCGAACGCCTGTTGCACCGCGCGATCCACTTCGTCATCTTCTGTCCATGCCCACGGCTCCATGGAGAGAAGACCGCTGAACGCCCAGGTCAGCGTGAGCACGCCAAAAACGATGCCGGTCAGGTAGTGCCAGCGCATCCAGCCGGAGTAAGGAACGTGCGGCTTTTTCTTTCGGTACTGAACAATGCCGAGAACGATTCCGAGAAATGCCAGAACGCAGGCTGCAGCCGGAATCCACGTCATGGTGCGCGCCCACTGGCCGGACATGCGCAACGAGGCGAAATAGAGAAAATGCGGGATCGTCGAAACCCATGCGAGTGCACGGCTCGGCCGCGTGGTGACCTGGACGACTTCGGCAGCTTCAGGGGACACGTAGATTTCCGTGTGCGCCGCATCGTCAACGGTCAGGTGATAAAGAGGCAGAAGTCGCGTCAATGTCAGAGTCCACTGATCGGGGGCAGTCAGCTGGCCGGCGACATGAATCTTCTCCTGGGGCACTTTCAGAAATTCTGCGGCGACCCTGGCGGCGCCATTCGAATCGATTCCGGTCATGTATTCGCCGGTGTCGGCGTAAACCGTGGCGGATTCACCGAATCGATAGGCCGGCCTTCCATCGACAGTCAACAGCGTCACTCGTCCTTCGGGACGTCGAAGGTTCCCCTGTTCGACAGCCTGCGACGGGCTCAGGTGAACCGACGACAAATCCAGAGGTGAGAGGCGGGATAGGCGCGTTTGCGGAGTCAGTCGCGGCATCCCTCTCGAATAAATCATCCCGATGCCGGTCACAAACCACATGACGAACATCAGGCTCAGGACAATACCCAGATAGCGGTGCGACAGAATCAGCAGTCTCCGAAGCTTGATCATCACGATTCCCCTGGCGCGACAGACTACCATGAAGAACGAAAAATGGGGCCTGACGGGTCGTACCCCTTTTTTCTATTTGCGCTCTTTGGAGATGACAAGCGTGCACACATGCTGATTTTGAATTCGATTGGCGTAGAGAGTCTCTCCGCTTTGGATGCTGAACGTCGTCTTGCATTCATCGGCCGAACCGTCGATACGACCGCAATTACCGTCACAGGGCCGCACGTATCCTCGAATTTCATATGTACCCGCGGGTAATGAAAAGCCCAGAGAGTCCCCTGCGCTGGCTCCTGTTGGGTCGCAGCGGCCGATTTGCATAATGCAGAATTCACCACCGAGGCGCTTTTCCTGACGGAATGCGCCGGAGCCGACCGAACGCACGTCGAAATAACTCAGCGAACCTTCGAAATATAACGGTCCAACTCCGCTTTGAGAAACAATCAAAGTGGAATCGCCAGTATCGGGGACTATCTGTGCGACGGAAGGTTTTGCACCTGACCCCGCCGGCGCCGGCTGTTTGGTGAGGATGATGCGCATGAAGGAATATGGAGTCGCAAGTCTCAGCGGTCCGCGAAGGCCATCCATTCCTGCGTAGTCGACGGACTTTACGGAGTAACCTGCGGGTACCATCGTTACGCGAATGTTGTAATCATCCGGGGACGTCGGCATCAACGCAAATAGGCCATCCGAACGCACGTACTGATACGAAATGGTTCCGCTTTTCTGGCTGCGGGCTTCCAGTTTAAGGATGGGCGCGTGAAGATTCTGGTTTGTGGGCAAAGGCCGCCCATCTTCCAAAACGAACTGTCCCATTACCTGAGGTGATGTAACGCTGAGCTCGATACCGTCGACGTCCTTGTTGTCCAGAGTGAGTTGGGCGACATTTGTGCGAAGCGTTGCGGCTCGCACTGCGACCCGCCCTGACGGGACGCCTGCAAATTCGAATGTGCCATCGCGCCGAATCGGAGCTGTGAACGACAGGCCCGCAGCGGTGAGTTCGACAGAGAACAGACCATCCGGCGCATCGACGGGAACTCCGCTGACATGGCCACGAACTCGCAGACCTGGAGTTGCGATGCTTTGCGCCATTGCCACAAACATGGCCACGATCGCGAACGACTTCATGGCGCCGAGCATAGCTCAATTGAGGAAATGGGGCCAGACGTGTCATTCCCCATTTTCCCTTGTCCTCGATTTAAGATCCGTCTTGATGCAACTCCTGACGTTCGACCAGGCGCAGATGGAGCCGTACCGGTGCCAGTATCGGCATTCGAAGATAACGGTCTCGCTCGGTGCATTGATCGTGATGTCGATCGCAAAAGTGTGCGTATTCTTCACGTATACGGCCTGGATTGAGGAGTCGATCGCTGGAGTTCTGATTGCAGCCTGGATCGGATTGTGGGCCCTGTTCTTCGGTCTGCTGCTTGGGGGGATTGTACGCCGCCGGTTACTTCCGTCGAACTGGCTGGTTCGGACGTACTCGGATGGGATTTCCGTCAAGTTTCGGTCCTACCTCAATAGCCACTTCGACCCGGCCGACGCGATCGTCCTGCACATCGGGTATTCCGAAATCGAGTACGTTCGCGATCACAAGATCCGGCAGGATGTTCCAGGCCAGTCTCGTGGCGATGTGGAAACCCGATACCTGCGGTTTGCCGAATTCAAACTCCGTGACGAAAGCGTGCTGAAACAGATTGAGGAAAGCCTCTCTCGTGAGCGTGCGAGAAAAGCGCCGATCGGCGGCCGCTTCATCCACTATCGCAAAAAATACGACGAGTATCCGGTGCAGGTTGCGGAGGGACATCTTCGAATTCGATGGTCGGTGTGGCCGCGGTTGCCCGGGTTCATGGCGGATATCGCACCGTACGTTCCAGTGAAAGCCGTCGTCGCTTCGCGTGAGGATTTCCGCGATCTTCGAAAGGCTCCCCCTCGCGATCAGGAGGAAGCACTGCTGGGCCTGATTGCATCCGGCGACCGATTCGGCGCCATCCGCATGATCCGTCAGATCTACGGATATGACCTGACCCGCGCCAAACAATTCCTCGACGATCTCTCAGAAAAAGGGGTCTGACGGGTCTGGTCCCTTTTCCTCCACGGATGTAGGATAGGCAGCCATGACAAAGCAGAGATTCCTGATGTCGCTGGCGGTGCTTCTATTCGCGTCCAACATGAGCGGGCAGCAAGGGGGGCGTGCCTCGCCGCCGTTGCCTCAATTGCCGATGACCATCGAGACGGCAGTGGAGCGCATTCGCGTCAGCGTGGTCGTATCCGGATTGGCGAACCCGTGGGGCCTCGTGTTCCTGCCGAATGGCGACATGCTGGTCACCGAGCGGGCAGGGCGTCTCCGCATGATTCGTAACGGCGTCCTCGATCCTCAACCGATCTCCGGGGTGCCCGCTGTTCGCTCGGCCGCGCTGGCTGGACTGTTGGATGTGGCGCTGCACCCGAAGTTCGCAGAAAACGGCTTCGTGTACCTGGCGTACTCCAAGCCCGGTGACAACAATCTCGCGACAACGGCTCTGGCCCGCGGACGCCTGAAAGGCATGGCGCTCGAAGACGTCAAAGACATCTTCGTTGCGAATTCATGGAGCACATCCACGACAAACTTCGGCGGGCGAATCGCGTTCGATCGAGACGGGCTGCTGTACCTCACAGTCGGTGAACGTCAGGAAGAAGCCCGCGCGCAAAAGGGCGATGACCACGGCGGGAAAGTGCTGCGCCTGCGCGATGACGGCACAGTACCGTCGGACAATCCGTTCGTCGGCAAGGCCGGATACAAGCCCGAGATCTATTCGCTCGGACATCGAAGCCCTCAGGGGCTGGCAATGAATCCCGAAACTGGCGTGCTTTGGGAGAACGAACACGGCCCGCTGGGCGGCGACGAAATCAATGTTCTGCTGGCAGGCCGCAATTACGGCTGGCCACTTGTGACCTTTGGCATGAATTACGATGGAACTCGCATGACCGAGTCCACGGGCCGCGCCGACCTTGAAGCACCGTTGATGTACTGGGTGCCGTCCATTGCCATATCCGGAATGGCGTTCTATACGGGGGATAAGTTCCCGAACTGGAAAGGCAATCTGTTCGTCGGGTCGATGTTTGAAGGGCGTACTCGCGGCACCGGACATCTGCGTCGCATTACGTTTGAAGGCGGCCGACCCATTCAACGTGAGCCCATTCTGACTGAACTTCACCAACGCATTCGCGATGTGAGGCAGGGGCCCGACGGACTGCTGTACCTGTTGACCGACGAAAATCCCGGAGTCGTGTTGAAGGTTGAGCCTGCCCGATAAAAAAGGGGAATGACACGTCTGGCCCCTTTTTAAAAGAACTACAATGGCGTTCCGGAGGATTCATGTTCAGGAAAAGCTTTGCTGTAATCGCGTGTGTGTCTCTGATGTGTCTGGTCGCCAATGCCCAGGATGCGAAGAACCTTGTCCAGGCCGCGATCAAGGAAATGGGAATCGAAAACGTCAATTCCGTCATGTTGTATGGATCGGGCGCCAACTTCAACCTCGGCCAGTCGAATCGCGCAAACGGGCCCTGGCCCCGGACGAATCTGAATGACTACGTGCGCGCAATCGACTTCTCGCAGTCCGCTTCGCGCGCAACGGCAGTAACGTGGTCCGCGCCGGTAACCGGTGGCGCCGCCGCACAGGGCGCTTTCAATCAGAACATCACGGCTGCGAATAACGCGTGGGCTCAACAGCTCGAGATATGGATAACACCCTGGGGCTTCCTGAAAGGGGCGGCCGCCAATGGCGCCACCGTAAAAGACGATTCGCTCGGATTCAAGAAATACAAAGTTGTGACGTGGAAAACCACCCAGAAGTCGCCTTCCGGAAAGCCTTACACCGTGGAGGGTTTTATCAATTCCGATAACCTTGTGGATCGAGTGAACACCTGGATTGAGAATCCGATCTTCGGCGACATGCTGGTTCAAACCATCTATTCCGATTATCGGGACAATAATGGATTCAAGTTTCCGGCTTCCATCGTTCAGGAACGAGGAGGCTGGCCAACCTTCGAGGCACAGATACTTTGGGCCAATCCCAACCCTGCGAATATCCAACAGCTGCTGACGTTTCCGCCGGCCCAGCCCCCGGCCGTAGCGGCAGCCCCCGCAGTCGCCGCTGCAAAATCCGAAAAGCTTGCCGACGGCGTCTATCGCATCATCGGCGCCTACAATGCGTTGGCGATCGAGTTCAAGGACCACATCGTTCTCTTTGAAGGTGGAGCGCAGAGCGAGGCGCGTGCTCAGGAGATCATCGCGGAAGCGAAGCGCGTGATTCCGAACAAGCCCATCCGGTATTCCATTCTCTCGCATCATCACTTCGATCATTCCAGCGGCCTTCCGGCGATTGTGGCGGAAGGCGCGACAATCATCACGCACGACGTCAACAAGTCATTCCTTGGGAAGGCGCTCGGTGCAAAGCGGACGCTGCAGCCGGATTCGATGTCCGCATCCGCAAAGAAGCCGAAGATTGAAACGGTGGACGAGAAGCGCGTGCTGCAGGATGAAACGCGCACCGTCGAGATTCATCACGTCGTTGGGCTTCCCCATGCGGATGGCATGCTGATGATCTATCTGCCGAAGGAAAAGATCCTGGCGTATGCCGATATGTTCAATCTGCCACCGGCAAACAATCCGGTTCCGAACCCTCCGGTGGTGGGAACGATGGTGTTTTTAGAGAACATCGAAAGGCTGAAGCTCGAGCCGGAAAGAATCATGTCGGTGCATACGTTGAACCCGGACCGACTTGCGACGAAGGCGGATATTTTGAAATCGCTGGGAAGGTCGAACTGATCGGACCGAATCCCTCTCCTGAAGGGAGAGGGTGCCGCGAAGCGGCGGGTGAGGGGTGCAGTGACGGTCCCGTTTCTTTACCCCTCACCCGGCCCTTCGGGCCACCCTCTCCCTTCAGGAGAGGGATATGCAAACAATCTTCACTTCGCCGGCATCGAAACCACGAATCGCTGGCCATCCGGGCTGACGTCCGCGATTCCGGCGAGCGGATCGGCAACTTTGAAAAGAGGCTTCGGCGATCCGGATTGAAGCTTCGGACTGGAAGTAAAGTCCACTGCCATTGCCTGCCCGTCGCGAGTCACAAAAAACACTTCCGTTCCATCCTGCCGCCATGTGAGCCAATTGACGCCACCCTTGAGGTTGGTGACTTGAACAGCGGGGCCCGCCGGCGTCGCAGGTTTGCTGGAATCAAAAGGCCGCACGTAGACTTGCGTGGTGGCGACGTCGACCTCATTCGACAGATATGCCAGAAGCTTTCCATCCGGCGAGAACCGGCCGTTGAAAGCATCGTAATCTTCTCGCAGCCAGTCCAGCGCTTTCCGATCCAGTGGCTTGTCCTGGTTTTGCACCGGTACGATGAGCAACACTCCGGTAGAAAAGGTCAGAAACTTCGAGTCGGGTGACCAGTCGGTCAGTCCCACGCCGGCTCCAGGTGTGTAACGGAACAACAGTTCGGCCTCTCCGCTGCCGTCGGCGGATTTCCGATAGACGCTGGAATAACTATCCTTGTTCATGACGTAGGCGATCTGCTTTCCATCACGCGACCATACGGGCGAGTTCAGCGGTAGTGTCTCGTTCGTAACCGGCGTCGCTTTCCCGGACGCAATATCCAGGACCCAGATATTGTTATTTCCCGTTTGCGGATCGGTCCTCATTACCAGCAGCCGTTTGCCATCGGGAGAGAATCGAATGGCACCGAAGCGGCCTGGTTGTCCCACTGTGCTGAGAACCTTCCCGTCGCGATCGAACAAAGTGAGCTGGCGGAGTTGCGGCGGGGGCACGGCGATGACATATCGATCCGCGTCTCGATTGACGCTGGCCATGTTCGGCGCAAGAGGCGTAGTTTCCGGCATGCTGAACAGAACTTTTGGTTTTTCAAATTCAAAATCGGGTGAGGTGCTCAGGGAAATGGAAACAATGCTTCGATTCGGTGCGAGGAACGTAATTTCCCTTCCGTCGCGACGCCAGAACGCCATTCCCATGGAACCTTCTTCGGAAACCTTCCACGGTCCCTTGGCGGGTGCGGTTCCCGGAGCGGCGGTTGGACTAAACGGCCGGATATAGAGTTCGGTTCTTCCGGTTTCGTTCGAGACGTAAGCGACAAAGCGGGCGTCCGGCGAGAGACGCGGTCCTGTCAGCTGAGATTTGCTGCGAAAGATTTCGATCGGCTTGCGTTCACCGGTTCCGGCAAGCGGCAACGCGAATATCGCGCCACCACCGAGGTCGGTGGTGTAGAAGGTCAGATAACGGCCGTCCATCGACCAGTCGGTCAGAACCAGCGGCGCATTGCTCTTGTAAAGCAGTTCCTCGGCGCCTTCGCCATTGGACAGCTTTTGATACAACCCGTACGCGCCCTGCCGCAATCCGACATAGGCCACGCGGCTTCCATCGGGAGCCCATGCGGGCGAAGCCGCAGATTCGCGCTCACCGCTGACGGAGACTCGTGTGGCTTTGCCGGTCGACAGATCAACGACCCAGAGATCGTTGCTTTCCTTATCGACGTCCACCTTGATGACGGCCATGCGTTTGGCATCCGGTGAAAAGACCGGCTGCTGATACAGATCCCTGGCCCCGACCTGACTGATCTCTTTTCCTTCACGGTCGAACAGCGTGATCTGTCGCGCGTTCGTCTGCATGATCTGCGCGATGGCCCTGGCCCGTTCCTCGGGATCTTTCGGAAGTTGCGCAGCTGCCTGGATTGCGGTGAAAAGTACAACGGCAAGAGTGACGGCAATTCGAAATGACGTCTTCATCGAAATCTCCTTAACAATTCTGCGGGCATGCGGAAATCACTTTTCCATCCGGCATGGTCATCGTTCGCAACAACCCGGATTTGGATCCATCTCGGGCGCGGCTGGCTTCGGCGGTAACGGTCTTGCCGATTGCGGTTTCGACATCGCTTTTATTGATATCGCGCGAGCGGAAGAAGCTGGGGGACGGACCCTCCAGCGACCAGGTCTGTATTTCGGCGCCGTTTTTGGTATCGACGATCAGTTCGATGTGAGGATTTCGCCAATCCATTTTGGTCAGCGTACCGGTCATGGTGATCTTGTCGTTGAAATCGTAGATGGCCGACATGTTGTGATGCGCCCATACGGGCGCTGCAAACATGAAAGCGGCCGCAACGAGGAAAACGGTTCTAAGCCTCATGTGGGGTCTCTCCTTTGCCGTTAATACGAGTCTTCGCCCAGGATTGTTGCAGGAAAAGTGTTGGCCCGGGTGTGCCGATCGCCCCTCCTGGCCAGTAGGGGCGATCGGCACGCGACTGTTTTGATGCGCCGAAGTGTGAATGAGTTGACAGGCGGAGCTTGTGCTTACTATTTTTCTCCCCTGCTGCTCCCTTGGGACAGGCCCAAATCCGACAGCTTCACCAGATTTTCGAGGTTGGACACCCCTATCCCATTCATCACGGTAAGCTCGCCACCTTCGAGAGAAATCAGGAGCATGCCGTCGATCTGCCCATTGGCAAGATGCCACCAGATTTCCGTATGTTCATCACCCTCGACATTCAGCAGAAACCGGCTCCAGCTCGGGGCCTTGAGCTGATCCATCAGGGGTTTGAGATCTTCGAATTTTGGGGTGTCTTCCTTCTTGAACTCATAGGAACGCAGGAAAAAGCCTTTTACGCCTTCCGTGACTTTCCTGGCCGCACCTTCGGCTGGTTTCTTCTCATCGAGAATGGAAGTTGCCGCCTTTAGCGAGGTTTCATCCATTCCCATTTCTGTCGTGCTTTTCGCCTTGACCGCAAGCTTGTCCAGGACCTTCAGGTCCAGTTGCTGGCCTGCAGCCGTAGTTGCGATCGCCATCAAACCGGCGAGCATCAGTTTGCGCATCATCTTCATTCTCCTTTTATGGTTTTCATTACTGTTCCGGATGCAGATACTTCGTTCGTTTTTGAATGACCTCAAGCCGTACCTGAACGCGTCGCAATTTTGAACTGGTGATCTGGAGTCCCACGATCAATTGCTCCTTGGTTCGTTCGTTTTCCGCGCGGCGTCGTTGTTCCTGCTGGTAGAAGAAGCCACCGCCGACCATTAATGCCACTGCCGCGGCAACCAGCCACTGCTGCGCGGTCCGCGAGAACCAGACGGAACGAGAGTCGCCGGTCGCGTACGCCCGAGCCACGACTTTTTCTGCAAAGTCTGCCGGCGGCTCGCGATGCTTTAAAGACTCACGAAGTTCGCGTTCGAAGCGGTTCATTGTCGTTCTCCTTCGCATAGCGCGCGGCCTTTTCACGGATGATGGCAGTCGCGCGTTGCAGATGGCTCCAGACCGTCCGTACCGGCATCTGCAGGGTCCGGCCGATTTCGTCGGCGTCCATGTCTTCGCTGAATCGAAGAATCATGACCGACCGCTGAGTCTCGGGAAGCGATGCGATCATTCGCCTCAGGCCTTCCTGAAGCAGCGGGTCGTTTTCACGCGCGTCCTCGGGAATCTCCGGAAGCACCTCGACCTGGATTTCCTGCCGAAAACTGGCCTTCCGCGTCACGTCGATACACCGGTGGACCGTACTTCGCCGCAACCACGCCACACAATGAGCTCCCAGGTCCACGGCAGAACGGTTCTCAAAAAGCTGCAGGAACACATCCTGGGCGACCTCCTCCGCGATCGCGGCATTGTGAAAGAAGTTACAGGCGATGCCGTAAACCATCTTCTGATGCTCGCGAACAACGGATTCGAAATCGGCCTTGGTCATTGTGCCTCTCTCTACCTGTAACGAACGGGAAGGGGATTATTACGCAGGAAACTGAATATTATTCCTCACGAGGCCCTCAGAAATAGCATTGTCCTGATTTGTCTGCCCCCTTTGTAGAATGGGGCGTTATGCCAACGAGCCGGTCCCCTGGTTTTACGTTCTTCGATCTGCCTCGCGCTTTGTGGTTCTTTCTTGGGCCCGAGCGGTGGGTATTCCTGTTCTACAGCGGAGTACTGCTCACGGTCTTTTGTTATGTTCTGGTGCCGCCCTACATCGTTGGGTCGATTGCCAACTTTCTCATCGAGTATGTGAAGTCCGGCCCGGCGAATCGGCCATCGTTGTCTCCGCTGTATTGGTCGGTGGGATTGCTCTCGGTCAGCTATGCCGTAGCGGCGCTGATCCGGCTATCGAGCAAGCGAATGATGGGCCGCATCGGCCTGAATGCGAGATACCGCGCCAAGGTGTGGGGATTCGAGCGGCTGCTCGACTCGTCCCTTTCCTGGCATCGGCAGGAGACCACGGGAAACAAGGCGCAGCGCCTGCTTACCGGCGCCGAGTCCGTACGCGAATGGACGGATGAAGTTCTCATCAATCTGTTGAACACGACAGCCACATTTCTTGGGTCTCTGATCGCAGGAATCTTTCTGCATCCGGCCTTCCTGTTGTTCTTTGTGTACTACCTCGGGGCGCTGATCGGTATCGAGGTCTACTTCGACAAGCGTATCGATCGGATTTCCAATCGCATCAACAAGTCGCTTGAAAATACCAGCGGCGGATTTGTGGAAAGCGCCTCGAACATTCTCTCGGTGAAGGCGCTCGGCGCCGAGGCCAGCATGACGAACAGCCTGGCGCAACGCGAGGAACTGACGCGACGGCTGTCGTACGAGCGATTGCGCCTCGCCAACACCAAATGGATGTGCTACCAGATTCACAACGCCGCCTCCTGGGGAATGTTTCTCCTGGCCGTGTCCTATATGGTGATTCAGGGGCGGCTGTTGCCCGGGTTTTTCCTGACCTATGCCATGTTCTTCGACAAGACGCGCCAGTCTGCGACCGAGTTCACCGATCGTTTTCAAATGATGATCGAGCGCAAATCCAACCTCGCCCGGATGATGCCCCTGTTCTGGTCGGATAATCGCCTGCCGGCAGTCAACCGGAAGTTTCCATTCGACTGGCAGCGCATTCAATTGCGTGATGCCGTCTTTCACTACGACAACAACAAGTCTGTTGTCGGACCGCTTTCATTGGAAATCAAACGCGGCGAGATTGTGGGAATTGCCGGACCGTCGGGTTCCGGTAAATCGACCTTGATCAAACTTCTGCTGGGCCTGTACCACCTCGACGGGGGCACGCTTCGCATTGGCGATGTCCGTGTCGACGAGATTCGGCACGAGGAACTGTTATCGAATATCGCGGTGGTGCTGCAGGAGACGGAACTGTTCAGCTTTTCGCTTCGGGAAAACCTCACGATGATGCGGAACGTTTCGCCCCAATTGCTGGAGCGATCCTGTGAGACGGCATGCTTGAATGAATTGATTGAACGGCTCCCCGACGGGCTCGATACCCTGATCGGCGAACGCGGCTATTCCTTGTCCGGCGGTGAGCGTCAGCGCGTCGGTATCGCGCGCGCCCTGTGCCGGAACGCGCCAATTCTCCTGCTGGATGAAGCCACCTCCGCCCTCGATTCGGCCACGGAGCAACTGGTGATGGAACGATTGCTCGCCGAACACAGCGGCGGCCGCACCATGCTCATCGTTGCGCATCGCATCAGCACGCTGAAGGATGCCGACAAGATCTTCGTGTTCGATCAGGGACGGCTGGTGGAACAGGGATGTTTTCAGGACCTGGCCGACGATCCCGAGTCGCGTTTCGGCATGATGTGCGCCATCCAATCCCTGTAGGCCGGCACTCTTTTTCGCGATAAGATGTCGCGCATTCGACCGGAGGCGGCCCATGAAAAAACTCTACCTTGTGATTCTTGTTCTGGCGGCACAGGCATCTTTCCTGGCACTTCCACAGCCCGGCGCTCAGACTCCGGCAGCCGCCGGCAGGGCAAATCGTCCCAACATTCTGTTTATCCTGGCCGACGACATGGGATCCGAGGCTTCGCCGATTTATCCGGACTTGTACAACGCCAGCGCTCCCAACGGGCATGGGCAGGCGGCGACTCCGACCCTGAGTGCGCTCGCTTCCAGGGGTATCGTGTTCGACAATGCCTGGGCCACGCCTTTGTGCTCACCAACCCGCGGAGCGATTCTCAGCGGCCTGTACGGCCACAACACGGGCGTGACAACGGTCGGTAATATCCTTCCGGGGAGTACGACGTCGATATTCGAACTGATGTCGGCATCGACGCAGACTCCGCATTACAACATGGCCGTGTTTGGGAAGTGGCATCTGGCTGGCTCCGTTGCCGGGCCCAACGGGATGGATCATGTGGTGAAGGAAACCGGAGTTCCACTGTTCAAGGGTTTCCTCGGTTCGCACATCACGAATTACTATAACTGGACGCTGGATAGCAGCGCCGCCGCATCGTCGAACACCACCACGTACTCGACGACGTTGCTGACGGACTTCGCCATCGATTTCATCCGCAAGCAGAACGCGAGCGCCCCATGGTTTCTCTACCTGCCCTACAACGCTCCGCATGGTACGGCTCCGAGCGATGGCTTTCAGGTGCCGCCGGCAGGCATGTTTTCTGTGGACGTGGGCGCTCGACCCGCAGGTGCCCCAACTGTCTATAACGGAGCCGCGGCCATCCCTGTGTATCAGGCGATTATCCAGTCGCTGGATAAGGAAATCGGGCGGCTGTTCAAAGCCATGGATGAAGCCGGGCAGATGAACAATACCGTGATTATTTTCATGGGAGACAACGGAACGCCGGCTTCGGTGAAGGACAGTGCTGCCAGAATCCGGGGTTCCAAGCAGGGCGTTTACGAGGGCGGCGTCCGCGTGCCTTTGATCGTTGCGGGGCCGGGCGTCACGCGCAAAGGCCGGGAAGCCCATCTGGTTTCGGCGACAGACATCTATGCGACGATTTCCGATCTGGCGGGGATGCCGCTGACAAACAACTCCATCAACAACAGCTACAGCATCGTGCCGCTTTTGAGCAAGGATCAGGCGACTACGGGTCGAAAGTATTCTTTCACCGAACTGTGTGCGAACACCGGGGCAGGTGTGAAGCAATTCGCGATTCGCGACCAACGGTACAAGCTGCTCTATAACGGAAGCGCCTGGGAGATGTTCGACCTGGAAAAGGATCCCTGGGAAGCAACCAACCTTATCGTTCCAGGCACCGGTACGAGAGCCGCTCTGCTTGCCGAATTAAGGACGCTTCGGATGAAAGCCGCAACCAGCGGCTGCTTCGTCGACATTCCCGCGCAGTAGCGGCAATTGGCTATCTAACCGATCACCCCTCCTGGCCAGGAGGGGTGGCCCGAAGGGCCCCGCCCTACCTGTCCGCAATGACAGTATTCGACGGCCCTCTCTCTCTCTAGAATTCCCCAAAGTTTCAAATCAGCCGTTCGAAACAGAAGGAGCAGACCATGGGCGAAATTGCAAAGAATGTCCAATCCACCGGACGTCGGATGACGGTGTTCGGAATCATTACCATCATTGTTGGAATCGCTTCCATCGCGGCGCCGCTCACCACGGGCATATCGGTTGTGGTGACAGTCGGCATCTTCGTGATTGCTGCCGGCATTCTCCGGATGATGTGGGCGTTTGGCGCTGGGAGTTTCGGCAGCGGTGTGCTGGCGTTCGCAATTGGCGGCCTGACGTTGCTCTGCGGGCTCTCTCTGGTCTCCGAACCCATCTTTGCGTTTGGCTTTCTGACAGTGCTGATCGCGATGTACCTGTTCGCCGATGGCATTGCCGAAATCGCCGGCGCTTTCCGGCTGGCCCCCGAATCCGGGCGCATATGGATGATCATTGGAGGCGTCGTTTCGATACTTCTCGGAATCATGATGTGGGAGCAGTATCCTTTGTCCGGTGGCTGGGCGATCGGTGTCTTCCTCGGCATCAAGCTGCTGTTCATTGGAATTGCGATTCTTACTGCCGGGACCGGAGTACGGACGATTGCAAAGGGCGCGCAGGCATTGGCTCAGAAATCCTGAAAGTCTTCCGTGGAGAAACGATGACAGCTGGCAAGTCGATCAAAGCGGCGGCAGTGTTGTTTTCAAGTCTCCTCTGCGTCTCGCAGGGCAATCGCATCAATCTCGATGTGAAACTCGTGCTGGTCACCGTGACCGTCACCGACAGCCACAATCGTTTCGTGCGGGATCTTCAGAAGGAAGATTTCCAGGTCTGGGAAGACAAGATCGAACAGGAGCCCGTCACCTTTTCCAGCGAAACCACGCCTGTGACTCTGGGCATCGTTCTCGACAAGAGCGGCAGCATGGGCGGTCGCAATCTGCCGGGTGGGACGGGCGTCCCCACGATGCAGGACCGAATGATCACGACAGCGAGTTCCTGCCTCAAGGATGGCACTCGCGAGGACGAATACTTTCTCGTCGAGTTCTCCAATCGACCGATGGTCACCGCGGATTTCACCAACGACATTTCCAAACTGGGCAATAAATTGGTTTTCATGGATGCCGGAGGAGGTACGGCGCTGTGGGACGCCATCTATCTGGGCATTCGAAAAATCGAACACGCGGCGAATTCCCGAAAGGCCCTGCTGGTTTTGACCGACGGCATGGAAAACCGGAGCCGCTACACGCTTGCGGAGTTGAAGCGCATGGTCCGCGAACAGGATGTACGCATCTACAGCATGGATCGGGAACAGGTGCAGTTCAGCGGCGGCATCAATCAATTGGCCGATCTCAC
>Ga0184628_10000140_pt1 | contig 41572 bp, 38 predicted proteins | sample PLM4_5_b1_FD_133149 | JGI IMG/M metagenome (GOLD analysis project Ga0184628, IMG submission 133149) | Groundwater sediment microbial communities from an aquifer in East River, Colorado, USA - PLM4_5_b1 | ecosystem: Environmental > Terrestrial > Soil > Riparian zone | place: USA: East River...
AGCGGCGAATGCGGCAGCGGCATTGAGTACGTTGTGGTCTCCAGGCACCTGAAGCCGGACCTTCTGCGAGCTGCCACCGTTATAACGGACGGTGAATGTGGATCCGAGATTCTCGGCGACGCAATCCACAATGGAAACGTCGGCCTGCGCCGCCGTTCCAAACGTCACGAATCGCCGTTTGATCCGCGGCAAGAGCGACTGTACAGCGGGATCGTCCAGACACAGGACGGCCGCTCCATAAAACGGCACCTTGTTGATGAAGGACAGAAATGCAGATTGAATATCGTCGAGATCCTTGTAGTTATCCAGATGATCGGCTTCGATGTTCGTCACGACTGCAATTGCCGGAGTCAGCAGCAGAAACGACCGATCGCTTTCATCGGCTTCCAGCACAAAGTAATCGCCCTTGCCGAGCCGCGCATTGCTGCCAATGGTATTCAGCAACCCGCCGACGACGACCGTGGGATCGTAGCCTGCGCGATCCAGAATCGTGGCGATCATCGAAGTTGTCGTGGTCTTCCCGTGAGTGCCGGCAACCGCAATGCTGTATTTCAGCCGTGCAAGCTCGGCGAGCATTTCCGCGCGAGGAATCACGGGAATCTTCGCCCGCATGGCCTCGATAATTTCCGGATTGTCCGGATGCACGGCCGAGGAGGTCACAACGACATGAGCACCGGCCACATTTGCAGCGGCATGGGTCAGGAACACAGTCGCACCATGCAGGGACAGCGATTCCGTAATCGGCGTGGTTCGAACATCGGATCCCGAAACGCGATATCCCAGGTTCAGAAGAACTTCCGCAATACCGCTCATGCCAATGCCGCCGATGCCGACAAAGTGAACGTGCTTGATCTTCTTAAACACGTCCGCCTCGATTCTCGGCGGCACGTTCGGCCAGATCGACGATGCGTTGCTCCGAATCCAGCACCGCGATACGCCGGGCGTTCTTTTCGATGGTGTCGAGCTTCCCTGTATCGGACAACATCGATCGGATCGTGGATGCCAGCCTCTCGCCGGTCAGTTCGGCGTTGGAGATCATGACGGCCGCATTTTCCTCCACCATCGCCTTCGCATTTTTGGTCTGGTGATCATCGGCCGCCGTGGGCAGCGGAATCAGAATCGCAGCACGACCGGACGCCTTGATTTCGGCAACGGTTGTCGCGCCGGCGCGCGAAACAATGAGGTCGGCAGCGGCATACTGCTGGTGAAAGTCATTGAAGAAGGCACGTACATCCGAATCGAAACCCGCATCGGCATAGGCCTTTCGGATTTCCTCCGCCTGCTTCTCTCCGGTCTGATGCACAAATCGAATTTTCGTCTTCCAGTCCGAAAGGTACGACAGGCTTTCGCGAATTCCGCGATTAATGGATTGCGCCCCCTGGCTGCCTCCAAAAACAAGAATCGTCAATGGCGGTTGATGCGGCTTCGCAGGTATGGATTTGAACTGAGGCCGGACTGGATTTCCAGTCACGACTCCACGATCGCCAAATGTGGATTTCGTTTTCGGATCCGTGATTGCCGCGAAATCCACCCAGCGCGCCACCATTCGATTGGCAAGGCCGGGAATCGAGTTCTGTTCCATGATCAAACGCGGATATCCACCCAGTATCGCGGCCATCACCGTTGGGAACGATGCGTAGCCACCCACGCCGATAACGACGCCGGGATTGAATTCCTTCAATATCCGCCTGGCGCTAAAAATGCCTTTCACGGTTGCTGTCATGCTTCGAATCTGTGTTCCCCATCCTTCGCCTTTGACACCTCGCAGCGGCAACACGCGCAATTGAAACCCTTCCTGCGGCACCAGCCGCGATTCAATCCCACGCTCCGCTCCGACAAACAAAATCTCCGCTTCCGCATTCCGTCTCAGTATCTCGCGTGCCACAGCAATGCCTGGAAACAGATGACCGCCTGTACCACCGCCGGCAATAATGGCGCGTGCGAGTTTCATATCAGGTCCATCTGAGCTTTAACTCGATTGCTGCGACACGTTCAAAAGTATGCCGACCGATGCCAGCATTACGACAAATGAACTCCCGCCGTAACTCAGGAACGGAAGTGGAATCCCCTTGGTTGGCATAAGTGCCAGTACGACGCTCATATTGATGAAGGCCTGGACGCAGACCATCATCGTAATGCCAAGCGCCAGGTAGAACCCAAATGTGTCCGGTGCCTTCGCGGAAGTCCGCAAACCGCGCCACAGAAACACGAGGAACAGCACGAGGATGGCGCAGGCCCCAATGAGTCCGAGTTCTTCTCCAACTACGGCGAAAATGAAATCGGTGTGCGCCTCGGGAAGAAAAAACAGCTTCTGCTTTCCTTCCATGTATCCAAGACCGAAGATGCCCCCGGAACCAAGGGACAACAGCGATTGATTGATGTGATATCCCGCTCCCCTTGGGTCGGCATCCGGATTTAGGAACGCCATGATGCGATTCCATCGCCAGGGCACGAGATATACGAGGAAGTAGAACACCGGCACCGACAAGGCAAGCGGTATGGCAAACCATCGAAGATCCAGCCCGGCGACGAAAAGAAGCACGCAGCCAGTCAGGAGCAAGGCCACCGCAGTACCGAGATCGGGCTCCTTGACAATGAGAACTGCCAGCACTCCCAGGACGATGGCAATCGGCGCAAGCGTGAACTGGATGTTGTTGATCTGACCTTTTCGCTTTTCCAGAAAGTAGGCCAGGAAAAAGATGAGAGCCAGTTTGGCCAGTTCAGACGGCTGAAACGAAATATGCGAAAACTGGATCCAGCGATGCGTCTTCGCGGTTTTCGCAAGAAAGAACACAAGAACGAGCATCGCAACAGCCGTCGAGAGCACCGTAAAGACGACGACCGGCTTCCGGTACAGGTGATAGTCGACCTTCATTACGACAAACATCAGCGCCAGGCCGAGCACCGCCGCCATGATCTGCTTGAAGGAAAAATAGTTGGGGTCCTCGTAGTTCGCCTTGGCCATGACGGCAGATGAGCTGAACACCATCACGACACCGAAGATCACCAGCGACAACGTAATGATAAACAGGACCCAGTCGGGTCTTAATTTCCTGGCCATGACAGAACGGCCTCCTTGAAAACTTTTCCGCGATGCTCATAATTGGCGAACATGTCGAAGCTGGCACATGCCGGTGAAAGCAGAACCACATCTCCCGGTTTTCCGGTCTCCAATCCCAGCCGTACGGCATCCGCCATGGAATCGGCTCGTGTCACTGGCAGACTGCCGCCAATGGCTTCGGCGATCTTGCCGGCGGCAGCACCAATGAGAACGGCCAGTTTGACGCGGGGGATCATCGCATCGACGAGCGGGGAGTACGGCGCTCCTTTGTCCAGGCCGCCGAGAATAATGATGACGTTGCCATCGAACGACTCGACGGCTTTGATTGCGGAATCCACATTGGTGGCTTTGGAATCGTTGAAGAACCGGACTCCGTTCACCGTTCCAACGAATTCAATGCGATGTTCCACACCGCGGAAATTCCGTATCGTTTCAGACATCACGTCGCCGGGGACGCCGTAGCAGTCCGCGACTGTCATTGCCGCAAGGACGTTGTCGATGTTGTGGGCGCCTTGCAATGAAATGTCTGCCACCGGCATTACAGGCTTTCCGTCCAGATACAGAGTTCCGCCGGACCGGTAAGCTCCATCTTCAACGGAGTGCCGCTGGCTGAAAAAGCGCTGCCGCGCCTTCCCGGCGGACTCCGGGGGATACACCTCGGCATCATCCCGATTCCGAATCGCGATATCCGTAGGGTGTTGATTTTCGAAAATCCGGAATTTGGACGCGCGGTAGGCCTTGAAATCCTCGTAACGGTCCAGATGATCCGGGGTGATGTTGGTCAGTACGGCCACTCTGGGGCGAAATTTCTGAATGCCATCCAGCTGAAAGCTGCTGACTTCAACCACATTGATGGTAGTGGGGCTCGATGAATCCACAAGAGAACTCATGGCTGTTCCAATGTTCCCGCCAACCTGAACGGGTCTTCCGGTCGTATTCAAGACCTCGCCAACGAGAGTGGTGGTGGTGGTCTTGCCGTTGGATCCCGTAATGGCCACGATTTCCCCCTGGAGATAACGGAACGCAACTTCGATTTCGCTCACGATGGGAACACCCTTCCGGCGCGCTGCTCCGAGCGGTGGAATGTCCAGTGGAACTCCAGGGCTCATGACAATTTCCTCTGCTTCAAGAAAACGTGCTGCGGTATGACCGCCGGCCTCGTAGGGGATACCGAGGCTGTCGAGTTCCGAGCGAAGCGGCGCGGCGCCGGAATCCGTGGCAAACACGGATTTCCCGCGGCTCTGCAGAAGCCTGGCTGCAGCAACACCGCTTCGAGCCATACCCACGATCAACACCATTTCATCCGGCCTACCTCAATTTCAGAGTCGAGAGACTGAACAACGCAAAAATCAACGCCACGATCCAGAAGCGGATAATGACCTTCGATTCCGCCCAACCACCGAGTTCGAAGTGATGGTGAATCGGAGACATACGGAAAACCCGCTTGCCACGCAGCTTGAAGGACACGACCTGAATCATTACCGACAGCGCTTCGATGACGAAAATCCCGCCGACAAATACCAGCAGCAATTCCTGCTTGATGATCACGGCGACGGTTCCAATTGCGCCGCCCAGTGCCAGAGAACCCACATCCCCCATAAACACTTCCGCCGGATGGGCGTTGTACCAGAGGAAACCGATGCTGGCTCCGACAATCGATCCACAGAAGATCGTGACTTCACCAACGCCTGAAAGATTCTGAATGTCAAGGTAGGTCGAAAATCTTTCGTGGCCCGTAATGTACGTCAATGCTGTGAGCGCTGCCGATGCAATGACAGTGCAACCGATGGCAAGTCCATCCAGACCGTCCGTCAGATTGACGGCATTGGAAGATCCCACGATAACCAGGGACACAAACACCAGGAACGGGACAAACCCAAGCATGAAGAATGGCGTCGCGATAAGTCTGTCGATAATCAGGTCCGGCGCAAACGATTTGAAGAACGGCACGGTCAATTTCGTGGAATACAGATTGTGCCGCATCAGATAGAGCAGGAACGATCCAACGGCGAGACTGACAACAATCTGGAGAGCCAGCTTATTGCGTCCGGTGAGGCCGAGATTCCGGCGATGCCGGACTTTCAAGTAGTCGTCGCTGAAGCCGATGGCACCGTACGCGAGCGTCGATATAGCAGCCAGCCACATGTAACGATTGCGCAGATCTGTCCAGAGCAGGGTTGGCACCAGTATGGAGACAACAATGAGAAGCCCTCCCATCGTGGGAGTGCCGGCTTTCTTTTGATGGGATTTCGGACCTTCTTCCCGAATGTGCTGCCCGATTTGAAAGTCATGCAGCCGCGCGATCAGCCAGGGTCCCAGCATCAGACTGATTATCAGCGCTGTGAGGCTGGCCATGGCTGTTCGAAACGTGATGTAGCCAAATACATTCAGTATCTTCAGCGCGGGCAGGTTTTTGCTGTAGCCCTGATAGAGGAACTCGTAAAGAAAGTGGTACAGCATCAGGACTCCAGGCTCGAGAATCTGGCGCGCAGAGTATTCAACGCCTGTTCCAGCTTCACGCCTCGCGATCCCTTGATGAGGACAACGTCTCCGGACCGGAGCGTCCGCGCGAGGAACTCGCCAGCTGCCGCAGCGTCTGGCATGAACTTCAATTTCTCTTCTGAAATTCCAGTGGCCCGGGCGCCTTCCAGAATCTCGCTGGCCATACCCTGAACGCCGATGACAAAGTCCGCACCGGCTTCGGCCGCTTCCCTGCCGCATGCCTGGTGCAATCCGGCAGATTCCGTTCCGAGTTCCAGCATTTCGCCGGCCACGATGATCTTTCGAGAAAATCCCTGAAGCTTTCCGATGAAACGGATCATTTCGGTCAACGCCCTGGGGTTGGAATTGTAGGAATCGTCAATTGCGGCAAATCCCTCCCGGAAACGGGTCACCTGACCACGCATCTTCTCCGGCTTCAGGCCGGCGATGGCCGTCTGGATTTCATCCCACGGGACTTCGTGGGTTGCCCCAACGGTAATCGCAGCGAGCGCATTGGAAATATTGTGGGTACCAAACATGGGCAAGGCGAACTTCATGTCCCGGCGTCCATGATGCACGACGAAGGTGCTGCCTTCGATTCCGCGATCCTGAATCTGCTGAGCCCTGAAAGCGGCGGCAGTTTTCACACCATAGGTGACGATCCGGCCGTCAAACTTCCGCGCCATGGCGCGCACTCGGGAATCGTCGTTGTTCAGATATGCCGTACGTGGTTCGAACAGTCCCTCGAGAAGTTCGGCTTTGGCTTCGGCTATCTCATCCACGGACTTGAAGAACTCCAGGTGCACCGGATTCACATTGGTAATCAACCCTTCATTCGGTTCAGCGACCTCCGCAAGGCGGCGAATCTCCCCTTTTGCCGACATTCCCATTTCCAATACGGCGATTTCGTGGCCGGGTTCCAGACGTAAAAGCGTCAACGGTACACCGAGCTCGTTGTTGAGACTGCCGATGGTGCGCAGCACCTGGAATTTCCTGCTGAGCACGGCGCCGATCATTGCCTTTGTCGTGGTCTTTCCTGCGCTTCCGGTCACTCCGATTATCGGCCTGGCCCATCGCCGGCGAACATGCTGACCAAGCGCCTGCAGCGCCGCGGTCGGAGAACAAACCTTGATCACGCCGAACTCTGTGCTCGATTCCGGACTGCCACCAAAGGCGGCATCGACGACAATCCCCGAAGCTTTCTTCTCGAATGCCTGCTGCACGAAGTTGTGGCCATCAAAGTTCGGGCCTTTGATCGCAAAGAAAAGGTCTCCAGGATTTAGCGTTCTGGTGTCGATGGAATAACCTTTCGCAACCACGCCCCCGTGGCCCTGCAGGGATCCGCTCACAGCTTTAGAGATTTCGTCCAGCGGCAAGTTCATCCAACAGCTCCCGAACGACTATGCGGTCGTCAAAATCGAAGGTTTGATTTCCAATCACCTGGTATGTCTCATGGCCCTTTCCTGCCACGAGTACGGTGTCACCGGTTGAGGCGGATGACAGCGCGTACTGGATGGCTTCGCGGCGATCGGCGATGCAGCGGTAATTCGCAACGGAGGCCGCCTTGAGGCCCGCTTCCACTTCGCGGAGGATCGCCATCGGGTCCTCGCCGCGCGGATTATCCGAAGTCGCAATTGCAAGGTCGCTCAAGCGCCCCGCGGCGTTTCCCATCAGGGGACGCTTGGTCCGATCTCGTTCGCCGGCGCAACCGAACACCACAATCAACCGGCCTGGTGTGATTTCACGTGCCGTCTGGAGAACTTTTTCCAGAGCGTCATCCGTGTGGGCGTAGTCGACAACCACACGAAACGCCTGTGTGTTGGCAATGTTTTCAAATCGGCCCGGAACCACAGGCAAATGTTCGATACCGGCGCGGATGGAATCGGTGGAAATGCCCAGGCCCACTGCAACTCCGATTGCCGCAGAGATGTTGTACAGATTGGGTTTTCCCATCAGTGTGGAATGGATGTCGAACTCTCCGGCAGGACTCTGCAGCGTGGCGTCGATTCCGCTCCATCCCAATTTAAAGGATGACGGGCGAACGTCGCTGCCGTCTTCCATCCCGTATGAAATGACATGGGAAGGAGCAATCGCGGACAGTTCCGCAAATTGGGAGTCATCCCTGTTCAGTACCATGACGCGGGGAACCTTTCCATCCAGCCCGGCGAAGAGCCGCTTCTTTGCCAGAAAATAGGAACGCATATCCTTGTGGTAGTCGAGGTGGTCCCTGCTGAGATTTGTAAACACGGCGACATCGAAATGCAGTCCTTCGACCCTCTTGAGATCGACGGCATGAGAGGACACTTCCATGACCGCATATTTCCAACCTCCATCCACAACCTTCCTGAACAGCGATTCCAGTTCCGGAGCTTCCGGTGTCGTCCGCTCGGCCTTGTATTCAAATCCGGGGCCACGATACTCCACAGTTCCAAATAGCGCGGCCGGATGACCCGCGGCCTTCAATATTGATTCGACCAGGTACGCCGTTGTCGTTTTCCCGTTCGTTCCGGTTATTCCGATCGCGTGAAGCTTCGTTGTCGGCCGGTCAAAAAAATTTGACGACAGTATTGCGAGTGCTGCGCGATCGTCCTCAACCTGGATCCATGCCACCTTCAAACCGTCTGGCGGCGGGGACACGGAAACCACGGCTGATGCTCCATTGGCGATAGCCTGAAGAGCAAATCGGTTGCCATCGGTGCGCAAGCCACGAATGGCGGCGAATACAACACCACGCGACACCTGGCGCGAGTCGTATGCAATACCGGCAACATCACTTTCGAGATCGCCGAAGGATTGAACCACTCGGCAACCGGCGAGAAGATCGCGCAGCCGCATCATTCCGATATCCCGTTGTTACTTCGTCGAGAGCCCGATTTCGACGACGGTGCCGGGCCGCACCTGAGCTCCCGGCGGCGGATTTTGTTCACGGACACGGCCAAACCCTTCGAATTTTGTCTTAAGACCGAGCCGTCGGCTCGCATCGTAGGTCTCTCCGTCGGTTTTGCCGCGGAAGTCCGGAACGGTGATGTCTCCAGGCTGATTGGGTTTTGCTGTCGTCGAGCTATTGAAATTTGCACTGATGATCTTCAGCCCCTCAGGCTCCGACGGTTTAGCGGCTGGCGCTGGAGCGCTCTGGCGCTTCGCAGGCGCCGCAACGTAGGGCGGCGGGGCATAGTCCGGAATGTCGGGAGAAATTCCCTTGTATTGGAGGATACGGTCAGCAATCTGTTTGAATATCGGGGCCGCCACTTCACCGCCGTGATATGCGCCTACCGGTTCGTCGATCACGACAACCATGGCGATGACGGGATTGGAAGCGGGAGCGTACCCCGCAAAGGATGCGATTAGTTTCGTTGCGGAGTAGCCGGCGCCGTCACCCTTTTTTTGCGCCGTGCCGGTTTTTCCTGCAGCACGATATCCATCCAGTTTCGCGGAAGTGGCGGTGCCGTCGGTGACGACCTTCTCAAGCATGCCCTGCATTTGCTGGGCGCTCTTCTCGGACATGACGCGCTGGCCAATCGGTTCGGTGCGCGAAATAACTTTCCGCTGCGAATCCCGAACTTCCTTTACAACGTAAGGCCGATAGAGGGTTCCACCATTGGCCACCATGGAAACCAGGCTCACAATCTGCAGAGGAGTTACGGCGACTTCCTGTCCCATGGAGATGTAGCCGATTGAACTTTTGGTCCACTGGGCGGTACGCCGGATCGTACCATTCTCTTCTCCCGGCAAATCGATGCCTGTTGCCTTGCCGAATCCATATTTCTTGATGTACTTAGCCATCAATTCGTCCTTGAGACGAAGGCCCAGCGTGATCGCCCCCACATCGGAGGATTTCTCCAGAATCTCGCTGACGGAGAGAATCCCGAAGGATTTGTGGTCGCGGATTCGTTTTCCGGATACGAAAATCGCCCCGTTGAGGCAATCGATCCGTTCCTCAGGAGTCGTCAGGCCCTCTTCGAGTGCGGCACCAACGGTCAGGATTTTGAATGTCGACCCCGGTTCGTAGGTAAGGTCGATGGCTCCGTTCTTCCGCAATTGGGGATCAGAATTGCGCCAGTTGTTGGGATCGAAGCTGGGATAGTTTTCTATGGCGAGGATCTCGCCGTTGCGGGGATCCATGACCACGACGTGAATGCCAGTGGCGTGCGTTCGTGCTTCCGCCTCGCGCACTCCCTGCCTCACAATATACTGAACATTTTTGTCGAGTGTTGTGATGAGATTGGCGCCAGGCTGCGCGGGTTCCTCCGACTCGTTGTAGCTTCTTTGCAGTCCATCGGTGAGATAGACAACTTTTCCATCCACGCCACGAACGATCTCGTCGTACTTTCCTTCCAGGCCGCCCAATCCGTTCTCATCCGTGCCGACATATCCCAGAACCTGGGCGGCGAGGTCATTATTGGGATATTTCCGCTGGAACTCTTCAAAGAAGCCGATTCCCGGAAGCCTGGCTTTCTCAATCGCCAACGCTTCAGCATCGCTGGTTTTCCTTTTGATCCATACGAACTTCTTGCGTTGACTTAGCTTTTCGACAAGCTCGGATAGCGGCACTCGGGTGATGGAGGCAAGAGTCCTGGCCGTCGCGTTGACGTCCACAACTTCTTTTGGAACGGCGTAGACGGACTTTACCTGAACGCTGACTGCGAGCGCATTCTCGTTGCGGTCAAAGATTCCCCCGCGAGGGGGAATGATCTTTGTTGTTTTCTGCTGCTGATCGTCTGCTCTCTCCCGATAAGCCGACGACTGAACAACCTGAAGAAAATAGAGGCGGGCGCCAATGACCATTCCCCATAACCCCATAACGGCCACCAGAACGTATACCCGCCTCGAGAGAACCAGATCGTTCTTCATGTCTCACTTTTTCGCAGAAAGTTGTGGGTTCGCAGTATTCAGAGATTCCAGGTTGACGGTCACCAGCTGTCCCGGCACCGACGGAACCATACCCATCCCCCTCGCAATCATTTCGATTCGCGTGGGGTCCTGCAGCTGATCGCGGAGAAGACGCTGCCTGTCCCGCACCAGCACCAGCTTCTCCTTCTGCTTCTCCGCTGCTTCAATCTCGTAGCCGTACTGCTGATACTGGTACAGCTGCGCCCCGTAAATCAGAAGCCCGATCACAAACATCGCCCCAAGGATTGCAACCGCGACGTATTCCCATTGACGACGGGTATCGGCCTCCCGCAACGGCGTGAGATTGTTGATCTTCTTTTCAAAGCGGACTTCTATTGGACGCATTATGCTTTCTCCCATGCGCGCAACCTGGCGCTGCGCGAGCGCGGATTGCGGTGTATTTCGTCGACAGCCGCGGTAATGACCTTCCTGGTGAGAGCCACGCCGGGAACGTCTGGGGCACGAAACTTGTTCTTTACGATTCGATCTTCGAGTGAATGAAATGAAACCAGAACCAGACGGCCTCCAGGACGCAGGACCTTCATGGACGAATCCAGAAACTTTTCCAGACTCCGGAGTTCGTCGTTGACGAAGATGCGCAGGGCCTGAAATGTTCTCGTCGCCGGATGAATCTTGCCGAAGCGCCGGCCACCGAGGACTCGCTCAATGGCGCGAGTCAGATCCGTCGTACGAGACAGCGGGCGGCAACGAACGATCGAACTGGCAATCTGTCGAGAACGCCGTTCTTCGCCGTAATTGAAAAGAATGTTGGCGATTTCCTTTTCGTTGTACGTATTCAGGACATCTGCAGCCGTCAGCGGCTGATCCAGATCCATGCGCATATCGAGCGGACCTTCACGCATGAATGAAAACCCTCTGAGCGGATCGTCCAGCATCATGGAGGAAACGCCGATGTCGGCCAGTATTCCGTCCAGCCCCACAAACCCGTGCTCCAGCACGATCGACTCTATTTCCCGGAAGTTCGCTTTCACCAGCTCCAGCCGAGATCCATATGATTGCAAGTCGATACGCCCCTGGGCGATTGCCGATTCGTCCTGATCGATGGCAAGAACGCGTCCGCCCGGCGAGGCGCGCTCCAGCAGTTCCCTCGTATGTCCGCCCGCTCCGAATGTCGCGTCGACGTAGCGTCCATCCGACCGGAGGTTCAGGTACTGCATGACTTCGTTCAATAGAACGGGTATGTGCGTGTGCATGCATATCAGATTCCCAGCAAGCCCAAACTTTCCATGTCTGTTTCATTAAATCCATCCTCCTTGATCGAGCCGATAAATCGTTCGTGGTTCCAGATTTCCAAATTGCTCAAGTTACCAAGGACAGCGACCTCACCTGTCATCCGTGCAGATTCCCGTAACATCGTGGGAATAAGAATTCGTCCTGATTTATCCATTGCGGTTAACTGACCGTAAAAGTTCGTACGATTCAGAAATTTTTTCTTTGCAGCATTCATGGAAGGAAGTTTTGCGAGTTTCTGTTCGATTTCATGCCAGACAGGAAGGGGATAAACCAGGACGGAATCACCGGTAACACTTGTTACATAAAAGTCGCTGCCCCAGGTGACCTCGATCTCGGCGCGGAAGACCGTCGGTATCTTCAGTCTTCCTTTGTCGTCAATTGTCGCCGGAGCGTTACCACGCAACATGAAAAATTGTTCCTAAAAGTCCCTATTGGTACAGCTTTTTACACTTAAAACCACTTTTGGCCACTTCAAGATAGCCATGGGTCCCCGGGGTGTCAACAATAAATTTCGCCGTGGCCTAATTTTCTGAATAAGTTATGTGCTAAGGTTTGAGTCGCACATGAGGGCTGGCATCATTGGCCTGCAATCCGTAGGCAAAACTACCATATTTAATGTTCTTTCCCGAGGAAAAGGCGCGTCCGGACCCACAGCAGGACGCCGCCAGGAAGCCAATGTCGGAGTGGTTAAGGTTCCCGACGCGCGTCTGGATTTCCTTTCTTCCATCTTCCGGCCAGAAAAGACCACCTATGCAACGGTGGAATTCGTGGATGTTCCTGCGCTGACACGTGGGCGAGGCCAGGACATGGTGCTGGCGCCGCTTCGAGCGGTAGATCTGCTGATCCATGTTGTTCGTGTTTTCGAAGATGAATCTGTTTCACATCCTGCCGGCTCTGTGGATCCTGAACGCGACAAACGTGATCTGGATTTTGAATTGATCCTTGCGGATATTGCATCCATCGAGAAGAGAATGGAACGGCTCGAAAAGGATTTGAAAAAACAGAAGACTCCGGCATTGCTTAAGGAGCAGGCATTTCTGGAACGCGCCAAACCCTGGCTGGAATCGGAGAAGCCGCTGCGTGATCTCGCGATGGATGAAGAAGAGAAGCGTCTCGTGAAAGGTTTTGCATTTCTTTCGGAGAAGCCGATGCTCTATGTCGAAAACGTTGGCGAGGACCAACTGGATCGTCTGAAACAGACAACAGTTTCAGATGTTGTTGATGGAAAAACAGAGACGACGATCATCTGTGGAAAGCTGGAAGCGGAGATGGCGGAACTGCCTCCAGACGAGTTGAAGAGCTTTCTCGCAGATTACGGATTGACGGAATCCGGTTCCGAACGGTTAATTCGCACGACATACCACCTGCTTGGACTCATCGTGTTTTTCACGGTCGGCGAAGAGGAGTGCCGCGCATGGACGATTACGCGCGGAACGAACGCTCAGCACGCCGCCGGTGCAATCCACACGGATCTGCAGGACCATTTCATCCGGGCCGAAGTCTGTCACTATGAAGACTTCGTGAAGTACAAAAGCCATCCTGCTCTTCGCGAGAAGGGGCTGTTGCGGCTTGAAGGCAAGGAATACACCGTACTGGACGGCGATATAATGGAGATTCGACATAGCGGGTAAGTTCGGAGCTCGATAATGACCACTCTCCTCTACGCCCTCCTCTTCGCAGCCGCCGCGGCCGTCGCCAACATTCTCGGCAGTGTCATCGTGACCAGCCAGAAATGGGCGCAGCAGTCTCTCCGATATTTCATGGCAGTCGGCTCAGGGTTCATGATGGGAACGATATTTCTCGAAATGATTCCCGAGAGCATGAAACTGCAGACCCACGCTCCGACAACGCCCTCGTGGCCGGCGCTGCTGTTGATCGGATATCTGATCGTGCATTTCTTCGAGCATACGTTTACGGCTCATATGCATTTTGGTGAGGAAACGCATCATGAAGCGATGAGTCCGAGCGTTGGATTTTCCGCGCTGATTGGAATGCTGGTACATACCTTCTTTGATGGAGTGACGATCGGCGCGGGGTTCATGATTGGCACCAGGGCGGGCATTCTGCTTTTTCTGGCCGTATTCCTGCACAAGATCGTCGACGGCTTCACCATCGCGTCCATCGTGGTGAGTTCAGGATATTCGGCGTCGCGCGCAATGGGCGCGAGCGTGCTGCTTGCCATTGCGACGTTGATAGGTGTCGTTGCCGTTCATGCCGCCGGAAGCGCGAATTATGCGCTGCCCATAACGGCGGGTTGCACACTGTACGTCGCGGCTACCGATCTCATGCCGGAAGTGAATCATGAGATGGGCGTCAAAATGGCATTTCTCGTGTTTGCGGGGGTGGGGTTATTTCTGCTGGTAAGCAAGATCGCCCCCGGTTAAGGCTGCAAACCGGGGGCGATGACGCGGTCAGGATTCTTCGTCGTCGGACTTGGACATTCCAGCAGAGACCGGACGCGAGTTCGACAATTCACGTTCTGCCTGTTCCTGGCAGGTGATGCACATCGTCGCCCATGGCACCGCGCTCAACCGCTTATCGTTGATATCTTCTCCGCAACGAATGCATTCCCCGAATTCTCCGCGATCCATCCGCTTTAAGGCTTCCTGAATGGACTTCAAACGCTGGAAGTCGCTCTCATGCAAATTGTAGAGCAATTCCTTGTTGTGGCTGATCGTTGCAAGATCGCCTTCGTCCTCGGTGTTCTCCAGCGTAATTTCTTCTTCGGCAAGTCGATTCCGATTGATGGAACGAATCAGCTTTTGATTCTCCTCGGTCAGCCGCTGTCGGAACTTCTGTAGTTTTTTCTCGTCCATTTTGAAAACCTCACGTGTCTTTGACGGACAACTCTGGATTTATCTAGCAACGTCCAGAGAATCCTTCAAAGTTAATATCCCAAACTCAGAGGGCGTGAGAGTATAACATCCCGTCGTGAATATTCGCTGCTGTATGATCTGGTAACTGTAGAATTTGGAGGAAATTTATCAATGGATGAACCTGTCTCAATCAGCTGTATCCCAAACGGACCATTGCGAGTTACCGGGAATTTCGTGATCAAGGATTCACAGGGCAAAGATTTTGACGTCTCGGGACGCACCACTATCTCACTTTGCCGCTGCGGCCAGTCGCAGAACAAGCCATTCTGCGACGGAAGCCATGCTCGGACCGGATTCCAATCCGTAATCGAAGCCCGCGTCCTTCCACCGCCCGCGCCAAAACCCTAGGGGACCGAAGAATTTATCAATGTTCAATTCTCAATTAGAATTGAACATTGATAAATCCCCGTTCCCGCTTCAAGCGTGGGCTCCAACCAGGCATTTACGTTCGGTGATGTGATATTCAAACTCTTCGCGATACTTGTTGATCATCGCTTCGACCGGCATTGCGCAGGCGTCGCTAAGAACACAGATGGTCACGCCTTTCATGTTCGAGCACATGTCGAGGATCATTTTAAGGTCCGACATCTTTCCCTTACCGTGCTCAATCCTGTGCAAAACCTGTTCCATCCACCAGGTGCCTTCGCGGCACTGCGTACACTGTCCGCAGGTTTCTTCGGCGTAAAACCGTGAGGTCCTCCATGCAAGCTTGACGATACATGCCGTCTCGTCGATTACCATGCAACCTGCAGATCCCAGCAGGGTTCCTTTCGCGGCAAGAGAATCGAAATCCATTCGAACATCGATCTCATCTGCAGTCAGAATCGGGACAGACGAACCGCCGGGGATTACCCCCTTCAGCCGATGCCCGGTCCGGACACCACCACATACATCATTGATCAACTCGGGCAAAGGAATACCCAGTTCACGCTCCACAACCGCCGGTTTGTTCACATGCCCGCTGACACAATAAAGTTTTGGTCCCGAATTTTTCTCGTTTGAACCAAGACTCTTGAACCAATCGAGGCCGCGATTGAAAATATGCGGCAGATTCGCAAGTGTCTCCACGTTGTTCACAACTGTCGGGCAGGCGTACAAACCTGAAATCGCCGGAAACGGCGGCTTCTGACGGGGATGTCCCCGCTTTCCTTCCAGCGATTCCAGCAGGCCGGTTTCCTCTCCGCAGATGTATGCCCCCGCGCCGGAATGCAAAACGATCTCGAGATCGAAGCTGGATCCAAAGATTTTTGGGCCCAGGAAACCTTTGGCCCGCGCTTCGGCAAGAGCCTGTTCGACGACGCGGTACCCCAGCGTGAATTCCCCGCGAATATAGATGAACGCCAGATGGCACTCCACAGCGTAAGCCGCGATAATCATGCCTTCAATCAGCTGGTGAGGATCGCGCTCGAGTATCACGCGGTCTTTGCACGTTCCGGGCTCACTCTCGTCTGCATTGCAGCAAAGGTAGATCGGCTTGCCCGTCGTCTTGGGAACAAAACTCCATTTCAATCCGGTTGGGAAGCCAGCACCGCCGCGGCCGCGAAGTCCCGAGGCCTTTGTTGTATCGATGACATTCGCGGGAGTGAGTTCCTTTAGAACCCTGCGAGCAGCCTGATAACCGCCGAGTTCGGTGTAGTGATCGATCTCTTTGGTCTTAGGATCATGAACGTTCTTAAAGAGGACGAGCTCATAAGACATAAGCGGAATATTTTAGCAGAGAAACAAAATAGGAAGGAAAGACACGGCGGGAGCCATTAATTTACCCCTCACCTGGCGCTTCGGGCACCATCTCCCTTCACGAGAGGGATTTATCGCAGGGGGAAACGCCTGATTCTGAGGAAGACACGTTATCGAGTACGATTCGAAAGGAGGGCAGGAGTCCGAGGCGTTGCCGCGCAATTTCATTCACTCGTTTTTTCCGATCCGGTCGATTCATCAGTTCCTTCATCGTGATGGCCTTTACCGCATTCTGCCGTCCCTTGCGGCAGACCACCTGCAACTTCGATTCTCCAAGATTGAGCTGAATCCAGTCCCCTGTTCGAATTGCACCTATCGGCCCACCGTCGAACGCTTCCGGAACGACGTGGGCGATCGAGATGCCCTCATGTGACCACGATACGCGTCCATCGGTTAACACCACTCCATTGGTGAGCTGAAGTTCGGGCATACCCGCAGCGTGAGGTCCGACGCCGGCAACGACGACCACGATGCGCATGAGTTGCCGCTCGACCAGGAACTCCCAAAGGTGTCCTTTGCTCCAGTGCGCCATCTCCGCGTCGTTTCCGGTCGCACCGGATGCGCCGGTTCCCCAATTCAGCCTCCAGGTGTCGTAGAGATCCTCCCGGCTGATCTTCCGATTCAGCCGCTCGAATATTCCGTTGCGCTCGTTCAAGTCCGCCTGAAGCTCACGAAGTCCAAGATACGCTACTGCCAGATAAACCTTCTGATCGAACTGCTGTAAGGGATGAGCCGCACCGCGACCGGGTCGTGGGAGTCGAACGACTGCTCCTGTGCAAACGTTGCCGTGGATGCCCGACATTCCGCATGATTTCGAGAATGGCGTCATCGTGGAATGCAGAAAAATTCCGTTCGCCGATCGGGCTTCGGTGATGCGCTGTGCCCACGACCCTTCCAGGGTGTTGGCGCGGTCCTCGATCAGCCGCTTTTCCGACAGGGTCCTCATCACGGTGTCGATTCCGGAATTACCGCCATTCTCGGCCTCCATCGACATCGCATAGATGGAATTCCCGGGCTTTTCGTCAATCGAAAGTATCTGCGGAACGACGCGGGCGCGGCGGATCACGTCGGAAGCAATCATATTCCTGCCAACCGCATCGGCAAGATACGTCAGATGAAGTATCCACGACGGATGGCCGCCGGATGCGCTCCACACGGAAGCAGCATTTGAAAGATTGGAGCGAACGAGATTGGAAATGCTGACTTTTCGCTCGCGTTTCCGAACAGCCGAAACCAGACGCTTAATAGGTTCGGAAAGCTGCTGGTCGGAGACGGGCTTGTTTGCCATATCGCAATGCCGGGGCACAAGTCCGAGTGACGCGACCATGAGTCGATGCACCGCAGAAGCCTCCGAAGAGGCACAGCTTGCACCGGGATTTCCGGCACAGCGGGCCATGGCATGCTCCAGATCATCCTTTTCGCCTTCCTGAATCATGCGATGGTGAAAGCATCGGTCGAGGACAGATTTTATTCCGGCATACACCGCAGGCTTCATTGGCCGATGCAGAAGTTCATCCAGTTCTCTTCGGTCGGCTTCCACCATGCGATTGCGAAGCGGCTCGAATCGATTCCGATCTGCTTCGGAAGTGAGCACATCGCGGCCGATCAACGACGGCAGAATCATGGCAAATATCGGGCGGCCCTTTCGCCGCTGCCTTGCAAAATCCGTCTCCACCAGCCCGCGCAAATTGCCCACAAGCATCTTGTCGCAGGAACCGATAACGATGGCCGCGTCATAGCCATGGGCTTCCATCTGGGCAGCCAGCATCGCAGCACAAAAGTTCCTCGAAAGGAGTCCATAGGATGCCGTTTCGGTCCCATGGGACAGTTCCTCACATGGAATACTTTGCGCCACTTCAAACGGCAGCGCATCGCTGAGCCAGATGAACCGGATCACTCGTCGAATCGTCTCCTTCATTCCGAGGTTCGGAGGATGATCGTCTCCCCCGTGAACCACTGCAACACGAGGTTGTCCATTCATGAAGTGATCGAGAATAAAATCGCGATTCGGCGCAATGCCGGCACTTCGGAGAGCCTCTTCAACCAGCGGGATGATCACCGTGACAGGCTGCGCCCGGCTGATCAAAGGATCTTTGAATTTGCTCGAGTGCATTTTCATCAGATGTTCCGGAGTCTTGATCGAGTGCCGGAGTTATACAACTAAGTGGCAGGCCGGTTCAATCAGAGATCCGTTTCCAAAGACGCCGCACCATCATTTGCATCTTCTTATTCTCCGTTGGAGACATTTGCGGCTTCGCTATCCGAACTGTCTGTTCCCACGCCAGAAGTGCTGTACGAGTTGAAACCTGCGCCGCCTGGTCTTTCAAGTTGTAATACATCCCGGAGTAGAGCCCGCACAACTCCCTTATGTAATCGAACGACTTCCGATGAATCGGGCAAGGTCCAAGCCTGCGGATGGCGGCCTGGTGAACGGGGGTCGCATAGCCCTTGTGTTCCGCAAATCCGTAGCCTGGATAAATCGCATCCATTTCCGTCATCAGCCGGTCGCGATAGACCTTCGCCACAATCGATGCTGCAGCAATCGAGAAATTGATTCCGTCCCCCTTATCGAAACTGTTTTGCGGGGTTTGAAGATCGGGAATTGTCCGGCTGTCCACTAACACGTGCTGGGGTACTGACGGCAGTGCGGTAACAGCCAGTTGCATCGCACGAAGTCCTGCATGATAGATATTGATTCGGTCAATCTCCTCGATCTCAACGACACCGATACCTACCCCCAGAGCCTTCGATCGAATCTCCACGTCCAGGCGTTCTCGCGTTGGCGCATCGAGCAATTTCGAATCGTGAATTCCTTCGATCGCAGTCTGGGGCGGGAAGACCACAGCCGCCGCAACCACTGGTCCGGCCAGAGGGCCGATGCCGACTTCATCTACGCCGGCAATGCGAGTGATTCCTGCTTTCCACAAAACACGTTCGAAATGGAGCATCGCTTCAATGCGTCGACTTTCATTGTTCTGCTCTTCCGATCGCCGCAGAAGAACCAGATAGAGTCTCCGCGCGCCAGCTCGCGGATCGCGCTGCAGTCGCCGAAGAACCTGCGGTGGAACAATGGCGTCTGATTGAAAATATTGTTCCTGGATGTTCTTTAACGAAAGCTCGTGGGTATCTCGAAGCATGTCGTATATTCAGTCAGGTCTTGAAAAAATATGAGTTCGATTCGCGCAGTGAAACCAGTAAAGCTTTTCACAGGCGTCCTGGTAGTTAAGGACGATCAACTCAAAGAACGCCTTGAGGAAAGACTGATTTCTGATTTCGGACCTTCGGATCATCGCCTGAGTTTAATCCCAACAGACGGAACGATCCAGCGCACGTTTCTTTCCTTCGACCGACTGATCGAAACCGGAAATCTGGCGAAGATCATGAAAATTTCCAAATCCATCGAAGAAGAATTTTCGGCGACGCTGGAAGTGGGCTATCTGGACAATCGTCGTGTCGCAGTGGGGACGGGCGATGGTGAAGATATGATTCAGTTCAGAGACGGTGGGATTCACGTCTTCCCCTGGACGCATCCGAACTACCTCGCAGACACGTCCAGAGAATTCTTCCTGTCGATGCGAAAATCCTACCGCGCCCAGCTGCGTTCCATGTGTCTTCTCCGCAGATAAGCTCCACTCTACTTTGTGCGTCGCTATGTGGAATCGAAAGACAGAAGCCGTCATCTGGATTGCTGCACTATGGACTGTCTGCCCGGATGCAGCTTCAGGTTGGTGCGGGTGGACGCTAGCCTAGTAAACTTTCGCCCCAGCTGACCGCCTCGAAGCAGGCATTCGCAACTTTCTGCGGTTCGATGCCCAGGCGATCCAGTTCCTCCCAGTCGGCTCGTTCGAACGCGAGAACAGCGGAGAGGATGCGGCCAAGCGAACCTTCCCCATGAAGCAGAGCCTCACGAATGTCGTCGGATAGCGGCAGGTGCTCGAGCGCATTTTGCATCGAACAGTTCAGAAACGCATCCAGTGTGGAAAACAGACCTGTCGTGAAGTGAGTACCATGATCATGCCCAGGGCCTTCGCCCAACAACTGGCACATTCGTGCTCGAATGACACTGGTCTTGATCAGCTCGCGGGGCTTGTCGTCCAGGCTGAACAACAGGACGAGGCTGGAAAGCGTTCGGATATGGTCGAGCCCGACCATTCGTACGGCTTGTTTGATGGATTCAATCTTTCTCGGCAAGGCGATGGCTGCTGAATTGATGTAGCGCAGGATGCGGTAGCTCAGCGAGGGATCCTCACCGATGATCGATTCCACTTCCTGGATCGTGACATCAGACTGGTGCAGTTTCGCGAGAAGCCTGCAGACAGTCAAGCGATTCGCCGGCATTGTCGTTGCCGAAATGATTTTTGGCTTGCAGAAGTAGAACCCCTGGAAGTATTCGAATCCATTGTCCAGGCAGAACTCGAACTCCTCGTGGGTTTCGACTTTCTCCGCCAGCAATTTCACAGATAGAGCCTGCAAGGAAGGCATTTCGCGGATCAAGCGGGCCCGATCCACGGCTCGGAGATCCACTTTGATAAAGGAACAGTACGGGAGGAACGGCATCAGTTGTTCCTGAAACTTGAAATCGTCGATCGCAAAATGAAAGCCCTTGGCCTTTAGAGCCCCCAGTGCGGTTAGAAACGCCGTGTCGGGAATCGAATCTTCGAGAATTTCCAGAACGACTTTATCTTTCGGAAGCAACCCGCTGTTCATGCCCATCATGAAATCGCGCGTGAAATTGATGAATGCTTTCGAAGGACCGACGAGGCGGTCCAGTCCAATCTCCACAACAAAATTGAAAATGACTCGTGACGTTGCTTCATCGGGATTGCCGAACACGCATTGTTCCGTCCCCAGGTCCCGGAATAGAAGTTCGTAGCCAATGGTGTGCTGCTGGCGATCGCATATGGGCTGACGCGCGACTATCGCCCGGAAGGTGTTGGCCGGCAAGATTGGAATCGAATTAGGCACTGTTCTGGCTATTCGTCCGAATAGCACACAACCTTTAGATAAAACGGCAGTTACCTTATAGGCCTTTAGTGCCATCCATTCGTCATGAACGTGGCTGGCCATATCCTGTCAGGTACTTAGCTAAAATGGCGGGAACTATCCGGTATAAAGTATTGTGCGCAAGGAGATTATAAAATGCAGGTGCAGCAGTACTACCTCGGTTGCCTTTCCCATGTGTCGTACCTGATCACGGACGTAAAAGCCCACATTGCCGCCGTCGTTGATCCTCAGCGCGACATTGGCCAGTACCTGCAGGATGCGGCGCTGGCCGGTTGCACAATTCGGCATGTTTTCCTGACACATTTCCATGCGGATTTCCTGGCAGGCCACATCGAATTACGCGAAAGGGTGGGGGCGACAATCTACCTTGGTCGGCGCGGCGAAACGGAGTACCCGGTCACTCACGTCAAAGACGGCGACCGCGTCGAGTTTGGAGATGTTCAACTTCAAATTCTTGAAACTCCGGGACACACGCCTGAAGGCATATCCATTGTGGTCGTTGATCTGGCGCAAGGCGGCGATAAGCCCTATGCGGTCATGACGGGAGATACGCTTTTCATCGGCGACGTCGGCAGGCCCGATCTGCTGGCTTCGATCGGAGTAACCGCCGACGAACTGGCGGATATGCTTTACGATTCGCTTCGGCAAAAACTGATGACGTTGCCCGATGCGACGCTGGTTTATCCGGCGCATGGTGCGGGCTCCTTGTGCGGCAAAAACATGAGTACGGAAACCGTATCCACCATCGGCGAACAGAAAAAATTCAACTACGCGCTGCAGCCGATGAGCCGCGAGGAATTCAAGTCCATCGTCACCGCCGAACAAGTCGAGGCCCCTGGCTATTTCGTGCACGACGCCATGTTAAATCGTCAGGAGCGGCCAAGCCTGGATGCGGCTCTGGCGAAGTCTCTTCGCGCACTCAGCCTCGAGGAGGTTTTGCAGCTGGCAAATCGTGGCGCCCAGCTTCTCGACGTCCGCGACGCCATCGATTTTGAAGGGGCGTACCTGGCCGGCTCCCTGAACATCGGCATCCAGGGCAAGTACGCCACCTGGTCCGGTACGATGCTCGATCGCACCCGGCCGATTGTCGTGGTTGCCGATCCCGGCCGTGAGGAAGAAGCCATCGTGCGACTGGGACGAATCGGTTTCGATGACGTGCAGGGGTATCTGAGCGGTGGAATGGACTCCCTGCACGACCGGCCGGACCTTGTTCGCCACATCGAACGGGCTACTGCCGTTGCGCTGGAGGAGCTCCGCAACTCTTCCGATCCACCATTGATCGTCGATGTGCGCAACGAGAAGGAATGGAACGCCGGCCACATCCCAGGCAGTCTGAACGTCCCTTTGAACCACCTTCGAGAAAGAATCTCCAGCCTGCCTGCGAATCGCAATATCGTGGTCCACTGCGAAGGTGGTTACCGTTCTGCAATCGCAGCCAGCCTGCTCGCCCCGACCGGTCATGCCCGCGTCATGGATCTCGTTGGTGGGTTCAAGGCCTGGGCAGCATCGCAATTGCCGATCGAAACAGGGTCGGCTGTTGTTGCCGAGAGGTAATCGTCGTCCGCAGACCCGCGGTCGATTCCTCGCTAGTCCGGTAAAGCGAATGCCATGATGCCCTGCTCGGTTGCGATGGCAACGTACTGCTTGTTGTCGAACACATACGTCATCGGGGAGGCTTTCCAAAGCTGATTCGTGGGAAACTCCCAGAGCACTTTCCCGCTGATTGCATCCGCTGCCATGGAGGATCCGCTGTTTTCGCCGAAGAACACCAGTCCCGATGCCGTCGAGATAACGCCTGCCGAGGCGGTGGCGGCTCCGCTCACCTGAGGGCTGTCGGCGAAGGATACAGAACCGCGTGCAACGGCGGATAGCGTTCCGCAAAGAAATGAATCGAATAGGCGGGGAAGAAAACGATTGCCGGAACGGAAATTAAAGCCGCGATGAGAACAAACGCAATCAAGACAATGCCGCCAACCACGATCGCAATCGCAATGGTGAGCGGGTTCCAGGTCAGTCCAGCGGCCCGACCTGCCAGGATTGTTACCGCGCTTACTCCTCCAACTGGAATCAGCAGCACCAGAATGACAATGGCCGCAACGATGAAGAGCATCACGGCTGCCGCAAATGAGAGAACGATTTTCATGCCGATATATCCGGCATAGCCTCCCTTTTCCGCTTTCACCATCGACCATAGCCGGCGCCACCCTTCCCCCACGCCGATGTTGTCGAAAGCCATCTGTGGAACCACGAAATCCTTAACCAGGACTTGCACTACGCCTACTGTGAAAATAATCGCGAGGAAAACCAGACCAACGAGAATGCCACCCAACACCAGCGGTAATAGATGATCGCGAGGACTCGAAAACCATCCCATGCCGTAGACAAAGGCAATGGAAATACCGATCAGCAGAATCATCCCGATGGCAATGCAGAGGACAAACAGGATCTGCCATACAAAGTATCGGAATGCGACATCGCCACGACGACGCCAGAAGTCGCGAATCCGGCACTCCCCAGCCAACACACTATCGAAAAGAACAAACCGCATTCGGCTGCTGACATATATGAACGCAATTCCGAGACCCAGAGCCAACAGTACCAACACGCAAATCACCGCAATGAGCGGTAGACCGCCGCCGAACGGAAGGTTTGTCCCATTCAGGACCGGACCCTGCTGAGAAGATGGGGAAGAGGGAAACTGGCCGCTGAGTCCTCCGCCAGTTCCTATTTCACCTGCAAGAAATCCTACAATCGCAAGCCGGAACCATTGGCTCAGCCGGAAAGGCCTGAAGAGATGTTGCTTCATTCGCTCGAAAGCCGGGCTGATGACGTCTACTGCGGAAAGTGGCATGCGGAACGGTACTGCGAGGAGGCGTGGAGGTCAATTTGAATTGAGGTTCCGAACGATGAGTTGGACTCTCCCCTCTCCTCATGCGAGAGGGTGGCCCGCACCAGCGGGCCAGGTGAGTGGTCAATTCACTCTTTCACTTAACGTGTAAACCGTCACATGCTCGCGGATGCCGCGGATGTCTGCCTGTCTTTCCGAATGAAAGTGGACGCGCGGATCGCCCATAGCCGCGTCGCGCACTGCTTTTGAAACGACGATCGACATCGCTTTTGCCTGGCCGCACAACCTGGCCGCAAGGTTGACCGTTGTACCGATGGCAGAGTAATCCAGATGATCCGTCGTCCCGATATTTCCAATCACGACGCGTCCAGTGTGAATTCCGATTCCCGACTGCCACAAGCTCTGCGAGTCTTCCGGAATGACGCGATGGGAACTCTTCACAATCCGGAGCGCACACAGGCAGCTCTGCAACACCATTTCCGGACCATCAAATATGGCCATGACGCCGTCGCCACCGAACTTATCGACGTAGCCACCGAATTCATGAATGAGCTTCACCTGGTGACCCAGCAACCGGCTCACCAGCTCGAACAGCTTTACCGGTTCTATTTCCTCCGACAACGCGGTAAACCCGCGAAGGTCCGTGAACAGAATTGCCAGCTCCCGCTCTTCCGGCGGTGGCAGAACGCCGGTTCGCGACGTCGCCGATACCACTTCCAGGGTACGACGTGACAGATAGCTGATCATCGTAAGGCGGGTTCGCTCCAGCTGCTCGAAGTAGTCCGTACGTTGAATGTGATCCTTCACCCGCGTTCGCAGAACCTCGGAATTCATCGATTGCCCGTCGAGAACATCCGTGCAACCGGATTCAAATGCGGCAACGGCTCGGCCGTACTGGCCATTTCTGGTCAGGAGCAGGACGGGAGTAAATTTGTAGGGCTCGGTGTCTCGAATCTCCCGACAGATATCGATTCCATTTCTGCCGGCCATATCGATGTTGATGAGAAAAGCATCGACGGAATGCGCGCGTGCCATTTCCATCGCACAACCGGCGGACTCGGCTTCGATGACTTGATAGCCTTCGGTGCTCAGCGCCTCGACCGCCTGTCGTCTCGCGTTCGAGTCATCATCGACAACCATAATGCAACGGTTCTTCAGAGTACCTCCCGCAATCTGTCGTTTCGATCCAACTGTAACAGGAGTGACGCGGAATTTCGCAAGGGAGCCAGGATTGGCGATTGCGTCATCTTCAATTCCTGCTACGATGAGGCGCAATGCGCGAAACATGGAATGCGAAGGTGAAATTCGCAATTGTAAGAACTCTGGCCGCCGTCACAATACTGGGTCTGCTTGCCGCTGCATGCGGCAATGGAGCAAAGCCGGACGCGGCCGGCAAGGACGACGCCCAGAACCTCATCATCTATACCGGCCGTGACAAGGATGAAGTCGCGCGAGTCGTGGATCTTTTCATACAGAAACACCCGAAGTACAAAGGAAAGGTCGACACGCTCACCCTCGGTGCGCAGGCTGCCCTGGAGAGATTGAAAGCCGAGAAGGCAAACCCTCAGGCGGGTTTCCTCTGGGGGGGAACACAGCAGGGACTGCAGCAGGCGGCGAACGAAGACCTGCTCGCGCCGTCTAATCCCACACATACCGGTCTCATCGATGCGTCACGCAAGGACCCGCAGGGACGCTGGTATGCAGAAATGCTTCTGCCCGAAGTCATCATCTACAACCACGATCTACTGAAGCCTGATCAGGCTCCGAAGGATTGGGACGATCTCATCAGCCCGGCATTCAAAGGCAAAATCGTCATCCGGGATGTCATGCCTTCCGGCACCATGCGCACTATCTATAGCGCCATGATGGTTCGCCAGTCTGCAATCACAGGACCGCCCGACGCAGGTTATGCCTGGCTGAGGAAACTGGATGCCAACACCGTCAGCTACACTCCCAGTCCGGACGATATGTATTTTAATATCGATCGCGGCGTCGGCACTGTCACGCTCTGGAATCTCCAGGATGCTCTCATTCAACCGCTGAAGAATAACAGGCCCTGGTCGTACGTCATTCCCGCTTCGGGCGTGCCCGTGCTTCTCGACGGAGTCGGCGTCGTGAACAACCCGAAGTCCATGCAGGCCGCTCTGGATTTCGAAAACTTTCTGTTGGAACCCGAGCTTCAGCTCCAACTCGCAAAGGACTACTATCAGATTCCGGCGATGAATCTTCCGGATGCGAGTAAGCCCGAATGGCTGGCTAAACTGAACATCACGGAAATGAAGATCGATTGGGATGCGATGAGCGCAAAACAGACCGAGTGGATGAACTATTGGGCCCAGAACATCAAGGGAAAATCCGGAAAGTAAACGTTCTCACGCTGGATGCTCTCACCAAGACATTCCAGCGTGCGGGAACTGTCGTTGATTCCGTGGACATGCAGATCGAGGACGGCGAATTCTTCACGCTGCTCGGCCCATCCGGCTGCGGGAAATCCACCATCCTGCGAATGATCGCCGGACTCGAAGAACCCGACAGCGGTCGGATTCTCTTTGAGGCACGGGATGTCACAAAGGAACCTCCGAACAAACGCGGCATTGGCATGGTGTTTCAGAACTACGCGTTGTTCCCTCACCTGTCCGTTGCTCAGAACGTGGCTTTCGGACTGGAGGTCCGGAAGGAGCCGACCGCCGAAGTCAAAAGGCGCACGGCTTCCGCATTGGAACAGGTGCAGCTGGATACATTGGGTGCTGCCCGCGTGGACCAGCTTTCCGGCGGACAGCAGCAGCGTGTCGCCCTGGCTCGCGCTCTGGTGATCCAACCGAGGTTACTGCTGCTCGATGAACCTCTTTCGAATCTCGACGCCAAACTCCGTGGAGAAACGCGGGCAATGCTGAGAGCTGTTCACAATGCAAGCGCGGTGACGACCATCTACGTAACGCATGATCAGGAAGAAGCGCTGGGAATGAGCGACCGTATCGCGGTGCTCAATGCCGGAAGAGTTCATCAGATAGACACACCACGGGAGATCTACGAAAGGCCGGCGACGAAGTTTGTCGCGGACTTCATTGGCCGCAATAACGTGATTGAAGCGACGTTGGAAAGTGTTTCGGATAACTCCGTTCAAGTTCGGCTCGCAAACGGCAGCAAGCTCAAGCTGCTTCCACAGCAGAAAGCTGTGGATGTAACCCTGACGTCAGGCACACGAGTTGGAGTCTGTGTCCGTTCGGAGTCGCTGAGGTTTTCAGATATGAATGGATTTTGCTCCGGAGAACTCTCCGACGTGGAATATTCGGGAGCGGGATTTTCGTGTATCGCGAGAACGGACCTGGGGGAACTGAAGATGGAGGTTCCGGGTTCGATTCAGCTCCCGGCAAAGGGGCAATCCGTACGGTTTGCGGTTAATGAAGCAGCGCTGCATTTGGTGAATTTCCCATGACCTCTCACCCGGACGCCCTTTTCTTGATGGTCACCCTCTCCCTTCAGGAGAGGGATTGTCCCGAAAATTCCGCATGAAACGAAGCTGGGGTTCCAGTGCCGTACTCATACTGCTGGCTCTCGTGCTATGGGGTTACGTTGTCGGCCCGCTGGTCTCAACGTTTCAACGCAGCGTCGCCGGTGACCAGGGAGCGTTTGCGGAATATGCTCCGTTCCTGGACTACGGAAGCGTTCAGAGCGAAGCGCTTCGAGGCAGTCTGTTCATTTCATTTCTCAGCGTCATTACATCCGGAGTGGTCGGAGTGTTTCTGGCGGTGCTTCTCAACCGCTGGGACTTTCGATTCCGGAAATTCTATCAGGCGCTGGTGTTGGTTCCGATCGCTCTTCCTCCGTTGATGGGTGTGAAAGCCTTTTACCTTCTCTATGGAAAAGCCGGCACATTTCCGCAACTGCTCGGACAGATCTTTCATGTGTCTCCGGTATCCTTTGCATTGACGGGCATATCCGGAGTCCTTCTCGTGCACACGCTCACCATGTACCCCTACTTCTATTTGAGCGTGGCCGCTTCGCTGGCACAGACCGACGACTCGCTGGAAGAAGCCGCCGGCAGCCTGGGCGCTTCTCCGTTTCAGACCTGGACCCGTGTGTTACTCCCCATGCTCACTCCTCCAATCGTGGCCGGCGCTCTGCTGACTTTCATGTCTTCGATGGCCTCGTACACGGCACCACTGTTGTTTGAAGTGAACAACGTCATGACCGTGCAGATTGCAAACAACGCCGCAAATCAGCAATCGCTGGCCTCGGCGGTGGCCGTGATGCTGGCGATCATATCGGTGATCTTCCTGATCGTCATTCGCGCGTACGAACAGCGCAGCGTCTATCGAACCCAGTCCAAAGGGGGCGCCAGGAAACGGCGGAGGTTGACGAGCCCGGCGGCAAAGCTTGTGCTTTTCGTCAGCGCATTGATTTCGACGGTCATCCTGATTCTTCCGATCGCAATGATCTTCCTCCTGGCCTTCTCCGTAAATTACTCCTGGCGGACGGCACCGCTGCCATCGGCGTACACGACGGCAAACTTCGTCAACATGTTTTCGGATCCGAACACCTTCGAACCGATCCGGAACAGCATCGAGATGAGCGCGATCGCTGTTGCCGGTGCGCTTATTCTCGGCGTGACCTGCGCCTACGTCACCGCACGAATGCGAATTCGTGGAAGAGGACTTATCGATATTGCGATGATGCTGCCCTGGGCGCTGCCCGGAACGGTTGTAGCTTTCAACCTGATCATTGCCTTTGCCAGACCTTCGGCCTTCAGTTTTGGACAGGTATTGATCGGCACGTACTGGATTGTGCCTCTGGCGTACTTTGTGCGATTTTCACCTCTGATTTTCCGCTCGACGACTTCTTCACTGACACAGCTGGATCCTTCTCTCGAGGAAGCGGCGCGAACTCTTGGCTCCACGTGGTGGGGTGCGTTCCGTCGGGTTGTTCTGCCGCTGATATCCAGCGGGATTGCCGGCGGAGTTCTGCTGGCATTTGTCGCGGGAGTTGGAGAATTCGTCGCCACGATCATGCTTTTTCCGAAATTGAAATACCGGCCGCTGTCGATCGCGATCAACGACGAACTCAATGTGGGCCGATGGGGAACCGCAGCATGTCTCGGCGTGGTGCAGGTCGTGCTGGTCCTTGCCGTCGTCGTCATCATGCGCCGCGTCGAAGACCGCAGCACCATCACGCACTCTTCCTGAGGCGGGATAAAGCGTGACCTCTATCGTCGTTCGACCGTCATGCGTATACCGTGTTTCGGTCTCAAGGTGATCAGTGCCTTGGGCTCAACCTTTTGTCCGGCAACCAGGCGTGCCCGCCAACTTGAGGCCAGCGTCGCAAGCACGAGGATTCCTTCCGCCCATGCAAAACCTTCACCGACGCAGCGCCTGGGGCCGCCTCCAAATGGGAAATAAGAGTACTGGCTTCTGGACTCCTTCGCTTCCGGTGTCCATCGCCCTGGATCAAATCGAGCAGGTTCCGGGAAAAACCGCGCGTCACGATGCGTGACAAACGGACTCAGCAGAACGATTGCATTGGCAGGGACAACGTAGTTTCCAATCGTTTGCTCCAGAAGCGACCTCCGACCGATTGCCCAGGCCGGAGGATACAATCGTATCGATTCGGCGACGACCATTTCGGTATAAGACAAACGTGGAATGTCTTCGAACGTTGGCCGACGTCCCTGCAGCTTTTCATCGAGTTCCTCATGCAGCTTCTTTTCGACCTCGGGATGCTGCGACAGCAGGTACCAGGTCCAAGAAAGTGCATTGGCCGTCGTTTCGTGACCGGCGAGGAACAGCGTCAGCGCTTCGTCGCGAACCTGGGTATCGGACATTCCTCCGCGGCCATCTTCTTCGTCTTGAGCGAGCAGCAGGATCGAGAGCAAATCGCCGCGGTCTTCGCCGCTCCGCCTCCTTTCATTAATAATTCGAAAGATCGTGGAATCGAGCCGCGCGCGCATCCTTTCATATCGCCGGACCTGGGGCAGCGGGAGTTTCTCAATCAGTTCCGCAAACGGAAACATCAGCAGGTTAAACATCTGCATGATGCAGGTCATCGCTTCGCCAATTTCGTCGGCTTCAGAATCAACGTCCGCATCGAAAAGTGTTTTTGCGACAATTCCGAGCGTCAACCGGGTCATCTCGTGGTCCATCTCAAAGGTGTCCCCGTCTTTCCAGCGAGACGAAGCGCGATCAGCGTGTTCGACCATTACGCTCCCGTAGGACGCAATACGCTGTCGATGGAAGGCATGTTGTACCAGAAGCCGCTGGCGTCGATGCAGGTCCCCTTCGCTGGTTAGCAGCCCCTGACCAAGAAGACGCTTGGCGCGTTGGAGCGCCCGTCCTTTGACGAAGTTCGAATTGTGTGTCACCAGAACTTCGCGGATATAATCCGGATGGTTCGCAAAATACATGTGCTGCCCGCCCATCCTGAATGTCACAAAGTCGCCGTACTGATGTGTCAACCGCTGTAGAAACGACAGTGGGTCACGGCGAAAGCGGATGAGGTTTAGAGAAAGCAGGTTGTTCTTTGGACCCGGCGCTGGCTGGACTGATGCTGGATGGTCTAATGATGGCTTGGTTTGTGACACGTCTTTTTATTGTTCAAGCAGGATGGTTCGCACCGGTTCTGTGTGCTTGCAGACGTTGCCGGCGTGCAGCTCTGATGGTACGGTCCGGCTTGGCGCTCGGCTTCTTCGAGGCTAATTTCGACCTGCGGTGCAACCGGGCATCCGAGGTTCATACCCTTCGGACTCTACTGCAGTGTCTTGACCGCGTAGGCGTATTGATCGGAGGGCGGCCGCATGCGATTGGCAGCCACTATTTCGTCGACGACTGAATTGGCGATCTGGTTGTAGTACCAGGCAAGAAACTCCCCAAACGCCGAATACCTGGCTGAACTCATTTGCGCCCCGACTTTCATCATTTCGTTCCGTTGGGACTTGAAATAGGGAAGCAGCTTGTCCTTGCAGAATATGTTGACGAAGCTTCGCACGCGACGGCTCTCGGTTTCGTCGAGAATCATGCTGCGGCTGGCTCGAAGTTCATTCATGGTTGGCCGCGCTACGGAAAGCTTTGGGCCCACCGTCACAATGGTATTGGTATCCGACTGGCTCTGCTCCCGCTGAATACGCCCAGCGTTTCGAGGATCGCCTTCCGCAAGCCAGGCGTAGTAGCGCTGCCCACGCCCTCGCCGGGGACCCGGAGGTATCAGGGTCTTGTCTTCAAAAAACACTTCGTTCATTCCACCAAGCAGGATGCCGGAAACGACAATCTCATACATCACTTCCTCTTTGGAAACGCCGCTGGCGCCCGTCAGGGAAGCTGCCATTGCTTCGATTTGAGACCAGTTGCCAGCAATAATGGCGGTGACTTCCCTCGAGTGTTTCTGGAGGGTTGCCTTGATCTTCTCGACGTCCTTCTCGCGAATAACCAGCAGGTTGGGTCGCGGTTCATTGTCCTGATCCAGTTTGGCGAGTTGTTCCACATCCAGCTCGCTGAAGGCCCTGTCGACCTCATCATCCGATATCTTCAGCTCCTTGCCGATCTTTTCGAAGTCCCATCCTTCATGAAAGGCCACAGCCATGTATCGGCTCCGTTCCTTCGACATGAGATTGGAGGCGTCGCGGGAGACAGGATACGAGCCAAAAGTGAACTCGGAATGAACCTTCGGACGTTCTGGAGGTTTCTGTGCGAGGCTTACGGAAACAGCAACAAGCAACGCAAGAATACATACCTGAATGTGCATCTTGATTCGCATAGGACTGATTTTACACTCGTACCGCTTTTGCCGTAAGAATGTTATCGATGCTCAGAACCTGCTCGATGACCTCATTGCGAACAGGTTCATCCACAAGCAAAAGGGCCAGTGCTCTTCCGCCTTCGTGCTCCCGGCCGAGCTGCATTCCTGCAATATTGACGTTACATTGCCCAAGGATGGTACCAATCTTTCCGATGACGCCGGGCCTGTCGTTATTCATGAAGTAAATCATATGACCTCGCGGAATGACCTCCAGCGCAAATCCATCAATATTCACAATGCGCGGGAGCCGGTCGTTAAACACAGTGCCGGATACACGATGGGTCTCGGACTCGGTTTTCATCTCAAATGTAATCAGATTCGTAAAGTTCTCAGAGGTTGGAACCCGCGTGTGTTCCACTTTGATTCCGCGAAGCTGCGCGACATGCATCGCATTGATCAGGTTCACTCCTTCGCGCAACATGGGAACCAGAAGCCGCTGAACCATGACCGAAGTCAGATAGTTCAAATTCATGTCACAGACTTCACCCGAATACCGGATCGACACGGACTTCAACCGTCCTTTGGAAATCTGGCTGGTGAATGTGGCAATCCGCGCCGCGAGATCGACAAAATGCTGGTAACTTTCAACCTGGCCAAGATCGAGCTGCGGGAAATTCAGTGCTCCCGAAACTGCGTTCTTCAAGAGATAGTCTGAGACCTGCCGGCACACGTCTTCGGAAACCTTCCGCTGCGCTTCGACCGTGGATGCGCCCAGATGGGGCGTGGCAATGAAGTTGTCCAGTGCCAGAAGCGGCGAACCCGTATTGGGCTCCTCATTGAACACATCGAAGGCGGCCCCGGCAACTTTCCCGGATTTCAACGCATCGCAGAGGTCCTGCTCGTCGATGATCCCGCCACGGGCGCAATTGATCAGACGGACTCCATCCTTCATGCCGGCAATTGAGTTCCTGTTGACGAGATTGCGAGTGGCATCGGTCAGGGGAACGTGTAGCGAGATGAAGTCGGCCTGTTCGAAAATCTGAGGCAGCGTCACCAGCTTGAATCCGCTCGATAGTGGAGTATCCGGATTGATGAATGGATCGTAGGCCAGAACGTTCATACCCATGGCCTGGCACTTCCGCGCCACTTCGCTGCCTATGCGGCCAAGGCCGACGACACCGAGGGTCTTTCCGGTGATTTCCACTCCTTTGAATTTGCTCTTTTCCCACTTCCCTGCCTTTAAGGAGAGATACGCCTGCGGAATGCTTCGTGCCAGGGCAAACAACATGGCAATGGCGTGCTCGGCTGTTGTCGTGGTGGAACCACCAGGCGAGTTCATCACGAGAATGCCTCGTTCAGTTGCGGTTTCGATGTCGACATTGTCGACACCGACGCCTGCGCGTCCCACTACCTTGAGACGCACGGCCTTCTGCATCAGCTCCTTATCGATTGCCGTGGCGCTGCGAACAATGATGCCATCCACATCGGAGACGATTTCCAGCAGCTTGTCTCGTGCAATCTTGTCATGAACCAAGGCGGTGATGGAGCCGGTCTGCTCAATCCATTCGACACCCGCAGGGTCGATTCCATCCAGAAGAAGGACTTTAAAATTTGGCATTACAACTGACTGGCAAACTTTCGGATGCGGTCCAATGCCGCTTCAATATTGTTCAGGGAATTGGCGAACGAAAACCGAAGGTAGCCTTCACCATGGAATCCAAATGCAGTTCCCGGAAGAGCCGCCACTCCGGCTTCACTCAGAAGCCGATCCGCAATTTCCCGGCTTGAGCGGCCAAAGGCTGCGATGTTGGGAAAGAGATAAAATGCGCCATGCGGGCGCAGACAGCGTATTCCGGGAATGTCATTCAATCCATCCACGAATACGTCTCGGCGTTTCCGGAATTCCTGCACCATCCCTTGAACAGCCGCAGAGGACTCATCCGTGAACGCTTCGACGGCCGCGAGCTGGCAGAACGTCGATGTGCTCGACACACTGCTGTTCATGAACAGATTGACGGCGGGCAGAAGATCCGTAGGGATCACACCATAGCCGATTCTCCAGCCGGTCATGGCGTAGGTCTTTGAGAATCCGCTGACGAGAATGAGCCGGTCCATGATGTCGGGAACGTCGAGCATGCTGGCCGAGGGCGAGTCGTAATAAATCTCGGAATAGATTTCATCCGAAAGAATCAACAGGTCGTGTTTCCGCGCCAGGTCGGCGATACCCTTCAGATCCGACAACGTGAGTACTCCGCCCGTAGGATTCTGCGGCGTGTTGATGACGATCATCCGCGTTCGAGGTGTGATACTTGCCGCAAGCGTATCGAGACTGAATCGGAATTCCTTGGCCTCTTCCAGGACGATCGGAACCGGCCTGGCGCCGGCCATCAGTACTGCAGCTTCGTATGCCGGATACACTGGCGCCGGATAAATGACTTCATCTCCGGGATCGATGATCGAATGGATGACCGCAAAAATCATCAGCTTCGCCCCGGGACTGATCAGGATATTGCCTGGAGCTACGGTTGCTTGATGAAGCTTGGAAAGCCTTGCCGCCACAGCTTCTCGGAGTTCAGGAACGCCCGCTACCGGCGCGTAATGCGTCTTCCCCTTCTTCAACCAGTCGATGCCGGCACGGACAATGGGGGCGGGTGTATCAAAGTCCGGTTCACCGATCTCCAGGTGAATAATATGGCGGCCCTGGCGTTCCAGTTCATTCGCGCGGGCCAGGGTCTCAAATGCCGCTTCACCCTGAACTCCGAGCATGCGTTTGGCAATCTTACTTTTCAATTCAATTTTCATATCGTGCTTAACGTGACGCGCAAAATCAAAGGCCGTCAGTATATCATTGCTGACATGACGGATTTGGACACACAAGATTGGGTCCGGGTTGCCAGTCTCTCGGATATCCCAACCGAAGGCATAGGCTACCCTGCAAAGGCAGATGGCCTGGGGATCGCAATCTTCAGGTACGAAGACCGCCTGTACGCCCTTGAGGATCTGTGTCCACACCTGGGATTCCCCTTAAGTGAAGGAATGATGCAGTTTGGCGAAGTCATCTGCGGCTGGCATGGATGGCACGTCCGGCTTGAGGATGGCCGGTGTGGCCGCGAACGAGGTGCTACCAAGGTATTTCCCTGTGAGGTTCGCAACGGCGATGTTTACATCAAGCTCTTTTAGGGTTTCCTGATCGAACCCATGAGTCATTCCATGCACTCCTCGCGGATGCGACTTGTTTCGACCTGTCTGATGGTGGGCTTTCTGTTGGGGCCACTGCAGGGCATGGTTCAGCTGCCGCTTCCTGGCCAGCAAACACCCAGCACCAGCGTCAATTTTTTCTCGCTTCAGCAGGATCGCGAAATCGGAGCAGAGTCCGTTAAAGTGGCAGACAAGGAATTGCCGCTCGTCCGAAGTCTGGTTGTCAACACCTACGTCAAAACCATTGCTGCCCGCCTCGCACCATTCAGCCCTCTTCAATCGATCCAATACCGGGTCCAGGTTGTGAATTCCAAGTCCATCAGAACTCTGACCTATCCGGGCGGACCGATCTATTTAGACCGCGGACTGCTCGAACTTACGTCGAACGAGCATGAAGTGGCGGCAATCGTCGCACATGAGATCGCGCATGCAGCGACAAGGCATGGCACACAGCAGCTTTCACGGCAGTGGCTTGTTCAGGCGCCAGCTTCCATTCTGGCCGGCTTGCCTGGAAACGCAGGTTGGAAGGATCAACTACTGAGCCTGGGCATTTCACTGAGCCCGCATCCTTCTTTTTTGAGATACAGCTCCACTCAGGAAATAGAAGCGAACAGGATTGCGGTTCAGATACTGTTTAAGTCTGTGTATTCCCCGTATGCCCTTCCGGCAATTCTCGAAAAGATCAATGGGTTGACAACTGCCGAATCCCGGGCTCTTCCCGCATATGTGTACGATCACCCGCAGGGATCCGAAGCCGCACAACAATTGATTTCGGAAATCGAAAGACTGAAGGCGGTGTCGCGCACGTTGAGGCCCGGCACGGAGTTTTTGAAATTTCATTCAACGTTGACAAATTGGGCTCTTCCCCCGGAAGTGCCTGCACCACCGGCCACTGACACTCTGGTCTCAATTCCCTACCAGCATCCGGACGCCTACTACAAGTTACTCTATCCCGATGGCTGGCTGGCGACACCCTATGGCAGCAATGGAGCCATCATCGAACCAGGTACACGCCGCTCCGGCAACGATATTCAAGTGGGAGTCATGTTTGATCTTTTCGATATTTCGGAACGACCACTGACTCTGGAACAAGCGACAGACCGGCTACTGGTGAAATTGCTTCAGAGGAATCCAACGTTGCAGGTGATCTCCGGAGCGCAGCCTCTGATGCTGATGGGCGGGGAGCCCGCGCTGAGAACCGTCCTGGTCGGACAATCCGGATCCTCAAGTTCCCAGGAAATTTCATGGGTTGTAACGCGGGTTTACTACCAGACTCTGTTTTATATCGTCTGCGTCGCGCCACAGAAGGATTTCGACAAGAGGCAGCCTACCTTTGAGCAGATTCTGAGGAGCATCGAGCTGAAGTAGGTAGCCGGCAAATTTTTCTATTTCATTCTCAGTAGCTTCCGGATCGATTCTCCTCCGGCCACGATCACCTGCGAGGCCACATTCGAAAATATCCCGGAATCCACAACGCCGGTTATCGCTTTGAGTTTCATTTCCACGGCATGAGGATCATCAATCGCTCCGTATTGCCAGTCGAGGATCGTGTTCCCGTTGTCGGACACAAATGGCCGGCCATTCCGTTCGCGAACCTTCAAAGACCCTTTCCAGCGAACCAGCTGCAGCAGGACCGAGTCGACGGCAAATGGAACCACCTCTACGGGAATCGGTGCGCGCATGCCAAGCTTGCCGACGATCTTACTGTCATCCACGACAATGATGACGCGCCTCGAGGCATGAGCGACTATCTTCTCCCGCACCAGCGCGCCACCCAATCCCTTGATGAGTTCCAGATCCGGAGACACTTCGTCCGCACCATCGACCGTCACATCAATTTCCGGATGCTCTTTCAGGGTGGTCAGAGATACCCCAACTTCTTCGGCAAGCATGCGCGAGGCCTCCGAAGTAGGAATCCCAAGCACGCGCAATCCACTCTGGATGCGCTTTCCAAGCTCACGAATGAAATGAGATGCTGTGGACCCGGTGCCAAGCCCCACTACCATGTTGTCGCGTATTTCGTCGAGTGCTGCGATAGCGGCCTGGCGTTTGAGTTCGTCCGGCGAAGATGTTGTCATTTGCTCCCTAAGAATGGAATGACGCGAAGCAGGTCGTCGTGTTCACGGACGTGAAGTTGAAATCCGCAATCGCGCAGTTGTTCGAGATCATGTTGCGCGTCGGACACCACGAGAGTGTCTTGAAAATTGGCCCCAACAATGCTGAGGGCGCGATCCGCGTGCGCTTTTTTCGAAAGAGGACTGGACCAGTCCGCCGAAACGTCAATTCGAACATCCGGGCCAGCGACCAGTTCGTTTGCGTAGATCAAAAGAGGTTCCCAATTGCAGTCGGTCTGAATTTTCCGCGCGAGATAGCGAAATCCGGATGAAATGATGATAGACGGAATCCCACGCTCCACCAGAGTTCCAGCCACTTCGGCCACATGCCGATTTATTTCAATTTCGTCGAGATACGAATGAATCTCGGAGACATCACGGCCGGCCCACAGCTGAACATCCCTTCGGCAGAATTCGTCATAAGTGCTGAGGCCGGACAGCCAGTCGTCCATGTGTGTAAATGCGACGGTATCCCAGATTCCAATCCGCTCGTGAACGTAACGCCAGGGATTGGGCGTTCCGGTCAACGTCCCATCCATGTCGAAAATGACTGCCGAAACCATTTGCCGGGTCAGCCTCGGGAGTGCATCAGATTGAGGAATTCATTTCGCGTGTCGTGGTTATCCTTGAACGCGCCAAGCATGGAACTGGTAACGGCAATGGAGTTTTGCTTTTCGACTCCCCGCATGATCATGCAAAGGTGCTGGGCTTCGATCACGACAGCCACGCCTTTGGGATCGATCTTGTTATTGATCGTTTCAGCGATCTGTGTGGTGAGCCGTTCCTGCACTTGAAGTCTGCGCGCATACATGTCCACCAACCTGGGAATCTTGCTTAGCCCAATGACTTTTCCATTGGGGATGTACGCCACGTGGCACTTGCCGAAGAACGGGAGCATGTGGTGCTCACAGAGGCTGAAGACCTCGATATTCTTCACGATCACCATTTCGTCGTAAGCAACATCGAACATTGCTCCATTCAGCAGCTGGTCCGCATCCTTCTTGTAACCACTGGTCAGGTACCGCATCGCTGCATCCACTCGTTGCGGTGTCTTCGCCAGTCCATCGCGGCTGGGATCTTCTCCCAGTTCCGTCAGGATGTGGCGTATCTCATCAATCATCAGTACATTCCTCCAGTTTCAGCCGCGGTATTTTACCATCCCGCCGCGGATGTGTTATTAAGGCAGCATGCCCATTTATGAATACGCGTGCAAGAAATGCGGAAAAACCATCGAAGTCATTCAGAAATTCAGCGATCCAGTCCTTCGAAAACACAAGGAATGCGGTGGGGCGCTAACGAAACTCATCTCGGCCTCCGGCTTCCATTTTAAAGGAACAGGCTGGTATGTCACCGATTATGCGAAGAAATCCGGTGGTCCTGGATCTGAAGCCAAAGAGTCTGCGCCCAAAAGTGATTCCACAGCGACGGAGTCTAAAACTCCAGCTGCTGCGACCACATCGGAACCCAGCAAGAAGTCCAGTGACTCGAAAAACTGACTATGCCCGCGCCCAGAAGATTTACGACCGGCTGGCGGATGCTTATCCGGATGCAAAGTGCGCACTGGATTTCAGCACGCCGCTGCAGCTGCTGATTGCGACAATTCTCTCGGCACAGAGTACCGACAAGACGGTCAACACCGTGACGCCGGCATTGTTCGTAAAATACCGGACAGCAGGACAGTTTGCCGATGCAGAACTTCCTGAACTCGAGAAGATGGTTCATTCGACAGGATTCTTTCGGAACAAGGCAAAGAGTATTCAGGGCGCAAGCCGGCTGATTGCCGAAAACTACGCCGGCAAAGTCCCTCAGGATATGGACGAACTTCTGAAACTGCCAGGAGTTGCGAGGAAGACGGCCAACGTTGTGCTCGGGGTGGCGTTCGGTAAAGCGGAAGGTGTGGTTGTCGACACGCATGTACAACGTCTGTCACTCCGATTGAATTTCACAAGCGAAAGCCGGCCGGAAAAGATTGAAGTGGATTTGATGAAGCTATTTCCCCGAGAGAAATGGATCCACCTTTCCCATTTGCTGATCCACCATGGAAGATCATTGTGCCAGGCCCGAAAACCCAGATGTATGGAGTGCCCGATCGAAGATCTTTGCACGTCGGCCGACAAGGTCATGGCATGAATACCCTTCTTGGAATACTGGCATGGATTCTCGCAATAGCGGCCGTTGCCGGTACTATTGCGCTCTTCACCTGGCTCGCTGTCTTGTTTTTCAGGAAGGATACCAGGGATGACTCCACTCGAAACAGTCACTGAGGAAATCGCCAAGTACGAACATCCGTATTTTGAATTCAGTGCCACGCCAAAGGGTGACGACGTGGAACTTTGCATTCACTCCAAAATCCCCGGCGTCCTCTCGCCTGCATACCGCATCACATTTTCTGAACGCGATCTCAAAAGTACGCAATTCCCCTGGACGTTTCAGAAACTGCTCTATGGCTGTCTTACCGACTACGTCGTAGAGCTCTTCACGAAGAACCCCATGACGGGGTAAAAAAAAGGGGCCAGACGTGTCATTCCCCTTTTTCCTGGAGGAAAAAGGGGAATGACACGTCTGGCCCCTTTTTGTGGCAATCTGTTTGCAACGATATTTCAGAAAGAGGTGAGTCATGATTCTCTCGACACAGGTCACATTTCGAAATATGACGGCGATTGCGGATGTCCGGAAAACAATCGAAACCCGGATTCAAAAACTGGAAACGTTCTGTAAGCCGATCCTCAGCTGCCGTGTCATGATCGAAGCACCGGCAAAACACCATCGCAAGGGTGATCCATTTCATGTCCGAGTCGATACGACATTGACCGACGGAAGAATCGTCGTCAAACACTCGGAATCCTTATATCCCGGTAAACGCGAGATCGGCGAGGAACGTTCGAAAAAAGGACGTGAAACAACGTCAGAACGGAATTGCCTGATGCTTGCAGTCCGTGGAGCTTTTAGCGCCGCAAGAAGGAAGCTTCAGGAGCATGCGCGGTTGCGGAGAGCAGACGTCAAGACACATGAGCCAAACCTCATGGCCACGGTCAGCAGGATATTTCCGGACGAGGGTTACGGATACCTTGAAACGCCCGACGGACGGGAAATCTACTTTCATGAGAACAGCGTACTTGGAAGTCCGTTCAAAAAACTCCGTACGGGCGCCACTGCACAATTCGTCGAAGAATCCGGACTCAAGGGGCCTCAGGCGAGTACCGTGCGGATCATCAGGAAATCACGATTGGAGAACGGCTCACCGACGCCAGTCGGGCGAAGGACCTGATCTTATTGTCGCGGTGGCGAGGACCTTCGCACGGGCCTGAGACAATAGCTCAGTCGGAAGTGGCCGCGCTCTGGCTGCCGGAAGGATCCAGCACCAGGCGATTCACGACGTCCTGCCATCGAGCTCGATTGGCGATAGCGGCAAATCCATCGGGTCGAAGCAAATGCTCGACGCGTGTTCGGGAAGTGCTGAATACACCCGAGCCCCACTTCAATACAACCCGCTGGATTACAGGGTACGACTCCAGAACGCGGATGGAGGCGGCTGCGGCCAGCGCGTGCCAGTCGGAGTTGTTCGGTGGACGGAGATTCAGCGTGATTTCAGTGCCATCGAAACTGATGGATTCCACGAGGGTCGTCATGCGGTCATTTCCTTTTCTACCGTTGCATCCTTCAATTGGGACAGCATGATCTCGAGAACCTCCACCATTTTCGGATCGAAAATCCGGTTGGCCTGATTCCTCGTGTAGCTGCACACCTTATCTATAGGGATTGCGACCTTGTACGCGCGGCGCGAAGTCATGGCATCAAAGACATCCGCCATGCAAACCAGACGGCTGACCGGATGTTGAATCCTCGTTTTCCGGATCGACGGATAGCCCGCCTGGTCGAATCGCATATGGTGCTCAAAGGCGCATATCATTGACACTCGGTTCGTGCTGGGTGCATGGCACAGGATCTCCGCACCAAGTGAGGGATGCCGTCGAATGGCCTGCCACTCGGGCTCCTTGAGAGCCGTCGTTTTCCGCAGTATCTCAATCGGGATGGCGCTTTTCCCGACATCGTGGAGCATTCCCGCAAGGACAACCTCTCGGAGCAGATTCTCGGGAAGCTTGAGAACCAGACCGAGTCCGAGCCCGATAATGGCGACGTTCACGGAGTGGTACAGCGTGTATTCGTCGTAGGATTTGATACTGGAAAGACGCAGCACCAGTCCGGGAGTCAGAAGGATTTCGTCCATGAGCGTCGATGAAACGCTGGCCAGAGACTCCACCTGGCCAGTCGTAATCGGAGCACGCGAGCGAATGGTTTCATGAATGTCTCTGAGCGATTTGATGGAAGCGCCATACGCGCGCCGGGCCACACCATCACCGTTCGTCCGCCCGAGGCGTACCGG
>Ga0184628_10000141_pt1 | contig 41444 bp, 35 predicted proteins | sample PLM4_5_b1_FD_133149 | JGI IMG/M metagenome (GOLD analysis project Ga0184628, IMG submission 133149) | Groundwater sediment microbial communities from an aquifer in East River, Colorado, USA - PLM4_5_b1 | ecosystem: Environmental > Terrestrial > Soil > Riparian zone | place: USA: East River...
CATCCCGGCTGGCTGCGTTGCTCATCGCTCACTTATGCCCAATAAGCTCGCTCTTCGCGCCTTGCCATCCGGGCGCCGCGCTCCGGGACTTAGGCAAGTCATCACGGTTCCAGGGGACTAGCTGCATTTGACACCGGCGCTCCCGGTGCTACCCTCTGGCTACAGTTGATTCGGTTTGCGGCGGCTGCGTGACGGGCCTCGCGGCGATCCGAGGTTTTTCGGAGGGCGAACGATGAGTGGGCGAATTGTGGGATGTGTCGTGGTGTGCGGGTGGCTGATGGCCGGTGGCGCGTTGCAGGCGCACCATTCACTCGCCGGCGTCTACGACATGAAGCAGGAGAAGGAGATTGCGGGCTCGGTGGAGAAAGTTCAGTTCGTGAATCCCCACGGGTCGCTGACGCTTGCCGTCAAGGGTCCGGATGGCACGTCGACGAACTGGGTCTTCACGCTCGGCTCCGCAACCGCCCTCGCCGCGCGGGGGATCGGCAGGACCGGAGAGAATGCCCTTCACGCCGGGGACATGATTTCCGTGAAGTTCATCCCGGCGCGGAACGGCAGTCCGCTCGGATTCCTGAAGTCGGTGACCATGCCAGACGGACGCGTGATCCAAATTTCGGCTGGTAATGCCAACGACTAAGCGGGAGACCACCATGGCCTTTCGGCGAAGGACGATGTGGACAAGGGTCGCGATCGGCGCCGTGCTCACGATCGGCGCGCTCGCGCCGGCCAGCGCGCAGGCCCCCCCCGGCGCGGTGCCTGCCGGCGCGCAGGCGCCTGGTGGACCCGGACGCGGCGGGTTCCAGGAGCCGCCGCCGCCCTACCGTCCCGCGAAGGACGCCAAGGATCTGAAGTCGGTGCTCTTCAACTGGACCTGGCACCTGGGCATGCTGCGGGGTGTTGACGAGCACGAGCTGATCGTCTCGCTCGAGTACCAGGGCAAGGGCACAGTGCAGCTGGACGGGCAGCCGTGCACGGCCTCGAAGTATCGCGTCAGCACCAACTACCAGACGCCGGGCCAGCGAATGCAGGTCACGTGCACGCGCGCCAACGGGCAGACGCAGACGACGATCGAAGTGGTGAGCGGGCCCTACGCCTGGAACGAAGACATCCCGGGCGCCGAGATCGTCGCCGGGAAAGGCAGGGCGACGCCGATGCCGGCCGCCACACAGGAGCGCTTGATCCGCCTGTGGGCCGGCCCGCAGGGCGCGCCCAAGGCGGCGTTGCTGGCGGCACGCCAGACCAACGAGCTCGGACCCAACCCGAGCGTAGGCATCGCGGACGGCGCCATGACCTCGGGCTCCACGAGCCTGACGTGGGAAGCCGGCAAGGCGGTCGTGGCGTTCCCGATACCCGGCGTGCCGGGCGCCACCGCCAGCGCAACGCTCGACGCGAAGTACATGGCCGAGAAGGTGGTGGTGAAGCAGGGCACGAACACCATCGAGTTCACCTACAGCGATTATCGCGACTGGAACAATCCGCTGAACCCGATCGAAGCGTTCTACGCCGGGAAGATGGTGGAGCGCCGCAACGGCACCGTGGTGCGCGACATCACGACCGCGGAGACGGAAACCGGCAGCGTGTACGTGGTGATGCCGGTGCCGGCGAGCGTGAGGAAGGCCATCACGCCAACGCTGCAGGTGCCGTCGGTCCAGCCGCCCACCGTGACGCTGGCCGCCAGCCAGACGACGCCGCGGCTGGCCAGCGGCAAACCCGACATGACGGGCAACTGGAACGCGAGCGGCATGAACTGGCGCTACGGGAATCGCCGCTGCGGTCCCACGCAGGTCGAGTGCTCGCGCGCCATCAACCAGACCGCCGATTTCGAGTTCGAAGCGCCGTCGCGGTTCGGACCGGCGCGTCCGCTCTACAAGCCGGAGCACTGGGACAAGGTCATCGAGCTCGACATGTGGACGAACAAGTACGACCCGGTCATGACCTGCCAGCCGCTCGGGATTCCGCGTCAGGGTCCACCGCGCCGCATCGTCCAGAGCGACAAGGACATCATCTTCTTCTACGGGCAGTATGCCGACGGCGGTGGCGGGCAGGGCGAATACCGCATCATGCCGACCGACGGCCGCAAGCACGACCCGAAGGACGTGACGACCACTTACTATGGGCAGACCGTCGGCCATTGGGAGGGCGACACGCTGGTGCTCGATTCCATCGGGTTCGTGGACTCGACGTGGCTGTCGCGTGGCGGCTTCTTCCACACCGACCAGATGCGCGTCGTGGAGAAGTTCACGCGCGCGGGCAACGAGATCAAGTACGAAGTGACGGTCGAGGATCCGGAAGTGCTGGTCGAGCCGTTCGTGATGACGGCAAAGACGCTGCGACTGAGCACGAATGCCGACGCCGGGCTGCTGCCCGAGCGCGGCAACTGCGAAGTGTACGAACTGGGCGACATCACCTCCCAGATTCGGCACTAGAAGACGAATGTAATCGACACCGGCGAGGACAGCTGCTCACGCAGCTGTCTTCGTTGGTGTGATCGTGGTCAGCGTTTCGACGCTACCTCGGCCTCCTGCTTCCGCGCGCCAGACAGGATGCCGACCATCCCGTGGTTCCCTTCATGGCACGCGTACTCGAGCAGCGGCTCGTTCGTGCGCTTGAACAGGACTCTCGCGGTCCACGGCTTCGTCCATGTCGTCGGGTCGCTGAGCGTCGCGTCGTACTGCAGCATGTCGTCGGCAATGCGCGTGAAGCGCTCCACCAGGTGCAGGCCGCTCGAGGAGCCCATCGCGTTGCTCTTGGGCGAGAAGCCTTGCGAGTCGACGACCAGTGTGTCTCCCTCCCAATGCCCGCGCGAGTCGCCCAGCCACTGGGGCATCGCGTCCGACAGATGCTTGCGCCCGTCGAGAGGGATGACCCGCGCGTCGTGGATCGTCTCCATGGCGAACACGACGTGCGTCGGCGATTGCACGATCTGGTAGACGCTGCTGTACGCGGCCTGGAACCGCGGCACGCCAAAGGTAATGCACCGCTCGCTCAGACCGCGATCCTCCGGGCGGTCGGCCGGGTGGAGACGCCGCTGCTCGGCCACGGCCGCACGCCGCGCCCTCGCCTCGGCCGTCTCGGCGGGAATTCGGCCGTCCGCAGGGTCGATGATGAGCGAGGTCCGGTTGTCGATGCTGCGGCCCGGGAGCCAGAAGCCGTTGTAGTTGCCGGTCTGGGTATCGTGCGACGCCGGCTTCTGCTTGCCTTCGAGCGCGTCGAGGATCAGCTCGTCGCCGAACAGCGCATCACCGTTTTCTTCCAGCTGCCGGCTGGCCTTCTGAAGCTGCTGCACTTCGGCGTCGGTGAGCGTGGTCTTGTTGGCCCACGCCGCCGGGCGCTGCAGCGGCGTGATGCTGTCGTTGGTCCACACCGCTTCGAGGTCGGGTTGTCCGAAGGCGTTTCTCGGCGCGGTATACGAGCCGTGCGACGCCGCGCCTCGCTGTGGTCCTTGCGCGCTCGAGGCCAGGCCCATGCACGCGACGGCAATCAACGTCAGTACCGTGGCATGTTGTTTCATCATGAAGTGGAGCCTGCACCAAAGAGACCTGCGGCGGACATAGCTCTTTCGAGGTAGCTCACTTCACGGTGTGGGCCAGGGCCATCGTCGCCCAATGGGTGGCCGCAGCCGAGATGAACTGGTCGGCACCGTAGGGAAAGTCGCTGTCGAACTGGGGTTGCACCGGGGTCGTGCGAGTGCGCACGAACCACGATCCGTCGTTGTGCTGTGAGCGCAGGAGGAACTCGACCGCGCGTCGATAGGCTGGAGCCGACGCACTCAGGACGCCCGATTCCTTCAGTGCGACCAGGGCCTGACCCGTCGCATACGCGTCGCTCGCCAATGTCGGGAGCTGCGCCCACCCTCCGTCCTCGCGTTGTTCAGCCAGTAATTCCTGGCCGGTGCGCGTGACGACTTGCCGGCTTCCGCCGGCCCAGTGCAGGCCCAGGATCAGAAACGCGCGTTCTTCGGTCGACCTGGCCGTGGCGGTTTCGAGCCAGTGTGCCGCCAGCTGCACCGCGCGTCGATACTCGTCGCGCCTGGATGGGGGCGCGTAGGCGTCAATCCCCTTGAGCGCTGTCGCCGTCGCCTGAATGTCGTTCGATTCGATCGGCGGCCGCTGCGCCTGCACGCGCCAGCGTCCGTCGGGCTGCTGCAGATTCTTCATGTACCGCGCCCAGGCGTCCGTGATCTCGTTCGACGGGTAGTGCGCAGCCGCCATACCCAGGAGGATGTAACCGACCGTATCGCCTCGCCCGGGGAGCCCGAGCGCCTGCAGCGCCCGTTCGCGGTTGCCGGTGAGGATGGCCGCCATCGCCTGCGTTTGTGACGACGCGATCGGCTCGTTGACGCGGATGCTCCTGGCGCGCACGGTTTCGCGTGTCAGCGCCGCGAGCGAGTTGTTGTGGCACGAGATACAGCCGGCCTTTTGAATGAACGCGACGTCGGCGCGATCGAGCAGCGGCAGACTGCGTTCGATCGCGGCGCGGGCGGTGGTTGCCGGCGTGGGCGCGGCGACCGCGGCGGGCGGCCAACGCCCGGTCGCACCCGACTTGATCAATGCACGGACGAGAGGTGTGTCGCCGTGCACCTTGGCCAGATCGAGCACCGACCCGCTCATGCCCGTGCTCACGTTGACGTTCGCGCCGCTCGTGAAGGCCGCGCTCACGAGGTCGTCGGGCATCGTCACCGACGACCGCGCCATCGAGAGCAGCATGTCGGCAGCAGGCGCTGCGCCGCGGGATAGCAGCGTCCTCATCGACGCGAGATCACCCCAGGTCGCCGCCATCGTCAGCGCGCCAGTCGACTGACGCGTGTCGATCAACGGCATCAGGAGATCGACGCAAGGGCCACATCCCGATCGCACGGCCTGTGTCAGGGCGGCTGGCGTCTTCTCGGCGCCGCGGTCCAGCAGTAACGTGATCACACTCAGGTCGCCCACGCCGGCCGCCGCCGCCAGAGGAAGCTCGCCGCCCAGCGTGCGGTCCGACAGTGTCGCGCCGTGATCCAATAACAGCTTCACGACCTGGCTCGTGCCCGGGTTGGACACGGCAATCAACAGCGCCGTCTGCCCTTCGTCGGACCGCGCGTTCGCGTCAGCGCCATGCGTGAGCAGCAGGCGCGTCTTGGCTGCGTCATCGGTCGCGTACATGAGCGCGGTGGCATTCGCGTCATTCCGTGCGTTGGGATCGGCGCCGCGATCGAGGAGCGTCGCCACGGACGAGGCGTCGCCGTAGAGTGTCGCGGACATCAGCGGCGTCACGCCGCCCTCACCGGTACGGTTGACGGCAACAGGGTATTCGCGCAGCAGTCGCGCCACCACACTCGACTGTCCGCGACGCAGGGCGTCGATGATGGCCGTGGCGTGGGGATCGGCCGTGGAGCGCGGCGCTTCGCCCGACAGTTCGTCGGGCCAGTCGGCCCCCTCGTCGATCCAGCGCTTGATGGCGGCGATCTGTTCCGGGCTCAGGGGAGCGTCCGGCGGCATCTGCAGGCCTGCCTGCGTCCCAACCAGCTTGCGGTACACCGGGCTGGCTTCGCTGTTGCCGGGAACGATCCGAGCGCCATTCGCGCCGACGCGATTGGGCATCGCCAGGCGCCGGCGATCGAGGCGCAGGCCCTGCAACTGCTGCGACGGGCCATGACAGGAGTAACAGCGCGCGCGAAAGATCGGTTGGACCTCGCGTCCGAAATCGACGCGGGCGGGCGTCTGGGCGAACGCGACGCCGCTCACGAGGCACAACCACGCGGCGACGGAGACGACGCGCATCGCCATTGGCGACGCGATTATACTCAGGCCCGTCCGGGGAGGAACAACGTCCAATGAATCCGAACAAGGCACTGTGGGAGAAGGGCGACTTCCAACTGTGACACGCCGAGAACTGACTGGCCGGGTGGCGCTCGTGACCGGCGTGACAAGACGCGCCGGGATCGGGGCCGCGATCGCCCGCGAACTGGGACGAGCCGGCGCACGAGTCTATGTGACGGGTTTCCGCCAGTACGACCAGGGGCAAGTCTGGGGAATCGAACCGAACGAGCCGGAATCGCTGCTCGCCGAACTCGAGTCCATCGCCGATGAGGCCGCAGGAACAGAGCTCGATCTCAGTGAGCCGGGCGCACCTGCGGCACTGTTTCGTCGAGCGCTGCAACGCTTTCATGGTGTCGACATCCTGATCAACAACGCCGCGCACTGGGAAAGCGGCGGGATCAGTGAGGTGCGCGCGGACCATTTGGACCGTCACTACGCCGTGAACGTTCGCGCCTCGGTTCTGCTGTGTGCCGAGTTCGCGAGACACAAGAGACCCGACACGCCTGGCCGCATCATCAACATCACGTCTGGCCAGAACCATAATCCGATGCCGGGACAGATCGCCTACGTGGTCACGAAATCAGCGCTGGATGCATTGACGCTCACGCTCAGCGCCGAATTGGCCGGGCGCGGCGTCACGGTCAATGCCGTGGATCCCGGCCCGACGGATACCGGGTGGATTTCGGACGAGCTCAGATCGAAGCTCACACACGAATCGCCGGACGGGATCTCATCGCCCGAAGCCATTGGACGCCTGGTGCGATGGCTTGCGGGCGACGATGCGGCGTCGATCACGGGGCGCGTCATCCGCGCACAGGCAGCTGAAACGGCTCTTCTCTTGGCAAAGGCCGCTGGCTAACGGCCGCTGTGCATTCCGCGCGGCAGGCCACTAGTGCCGAATCTGCGAGGCGACCTCTCCCTTTTCGAACTCGTCGCAATTGCCTCGCTCCGGCAGCAGCCCGGCGTTGGCGTTGGCGGCGAGCCGGAGGATCCGCGGCGTCATCACCCACGGCTCGACGAGCACCTGGGGGTCCTCGATCGTCACGTCGTACCGCACGTCGTTCCCCGTCCGGGTGAATCGCTCCACGACCCGCATCTCGTCGGTATGGAAGAAGCCGCCGCGCGCCAGCCAGGTGGCATCGGTGAACCCGATGGAGTCGAGCACCAGCGTGTCGCCCTCCCAGTGGCCGATGGTGTAGCCGTTGTACGTGTACTCCTTGGCCCGCTCAGGATCGTGCTTGCGACCATCGGTCGGGATCACGCGGTACTCGGCATACCCACCGCCGCCGTCGATCCCGCCTCGGTAGATCAGCGTGATGTCCTGCGCGGTGTGGAAGACGCGTGAGGGCGGTCCCTGCCGCGGGATCCCCAGCGGCTGGCAGGTCATGACCGGGTCTTCGCGGTTGGTCCACATGTCGAGTTGCTGGATCTTGTCCCAGTGCTCGGGCTTGTACAACGGACGATTCGGTCCCAGCCGCGATGGCGCCTCGAGCTCGAAGTCTTCGGTCTGATTGGTCCACTGGACGCACTCGACCTGCCAGGGACTGCACCGGCGGAATCCGTAGGGCAGCGCAAAGGGCGCAGACTGCCAGACGCCCGTCAAGTCCGGTTTCCCGTCGGCCAGTCGAGATGTCTGTTGCGGCGCTGCTGCGGCTGGCTGGCCCTGCGAGGCCGCTGGCTGCTGTGCCGCCACCTTCGTGGCACCCCGAACGCTGGCCGGCACCGGCATGACCACGTACACGCTGCCAGTTTCGGTTTCGACGGTCGTCAGGGTACGGACCGCCGCGCCGTTGCGACGTTCGACAATCGTGCCGGCGTACAGCGCTTCGATCTTGTTCAGGGGATTGTTCCAGTCGTCATATTTGCCGTAGACGAACTCGGTGGTGGCCGCTCCGTGTTTCACCACGACGCGCTCCGGCAGGAACTCCTTGTCGAGCGTGGCCGTTGCGGTGGCTCCGGGCACGCCTGGAATCGGAAACGTGACGACGGCCTTTCCGCTCTCCCATGACAGCGTCGTGGCGCTCAAGGCGTTTGCCGGGCGAGCCTCGAGAAGCGCGGCGGGGTTCTTCGCGAAGGTCTCGGAGAGCGGTGCGGCCGCTGCGCCCGCAATCGCAGCCTTTGGCGCGCCCTGCGGACTGGCCCACAGACGGATCAGCCGCTCCTGGAGCGCGGCCGGCATCGGGGTCGCCTTTCCCTTGCCGGGCACGATCTCCGCGCCCGGAATGTCTTCGTTCCAGGCGAATGTCTCGCTCACCACTTCAATCGCCGAATACTTCTGACCGTTGGCGCGCGTGCACTCGACCTGCGTCCGCTGTCCCGGCGTCTGGTAGTTGGTGCTGACGCGATATTTCGTCAGCGTGCAGGGCTGTCCGTCCACCTGGATGGTGCCAGTCCCCTGGTATTCGAGCGTGGACACGATCTCCGGTTCCGACACGCCCCGCAGCATGCCCATGTGCCACGTCCAGTTGAAGAGTACTGCCTTCAAGTCCCTGGCACCGGGTTCGGGCGTGTAGACCTTCGGTGGTGGACCGAACTGCCCGCCGGCCAGCACGCGGCTGAGAGCGACAACGGCAACGATCGCGACTGTCGCGACAGAGCGTCGAAAGACCATGGGGAGCTCCCAGCGTCAGCTAGTTATTGCCAGTCTCGGAAAAGAGCTTGATCGTCTGGTCGCCCAGCTCGAGCGACTTGATGAATCCGAGCGGGTTGCCGTTTTTCGCTGGAAGGATGGTGATCTTGAGGATGTCGCCAGGCTTGATGGAGGACTTGGTGACCCCCTGCCGGGTCAGCACGTTGTTGGAGGCCGTGACCAGCGACCACTCCGTCGTCGAGCCATCCTCGTTCTTGACGGCGAGGCGGATGCTCGAGTGGGGATTCGTGAACCGCAATTCCACGAGCGCGCCCGTCAGCACCGTTTCCTTGTTCAAGTCGTACACGCCCGCCAGCGAATGATGGGCCTCCAGCCCGACGGCCCCCATCAGGAATCCGCACAGCACGACCAGCCGAAGAATCCGTGTGGTCATTGTTGCTACTCCACGAGCGTGAAAAGTCGGTCGGATACTAGCAATAGGGCGCCACAAACCACAAGGGCGCACATGCGGGGCGAAGGCAGGGGATGTGCGGGGGATCTAACGGGTGGGGCTCGGCGGCGGGGAGGGCCGCGCTCGTGCGTCGAACGCGCGGGCGCGGCCTTCAGGAGCAGGAGAACGCTAGCGGCCGGCGCGGCGGCGCCTGACCGTCAGGGTGAGCGCCATCGCGATCGACAGTACGCTCGCGAGCGCGAGGAGCGGCCACGAACTCGCGGTCTTCGGCAGCGTTCTGGCCGGCTCTGGTGCCGCTGCCGGAGCCGGAGCAGGAGCTGGACGCGGTGCAGCGGCCGGTGGCGCGGGCGCCGGCGCGGCAGCCGCCCTGGTCGATTCGGGAACCGCCGCGGCGGCAGGCGCGTTGGTGGCCGCCTGCACTTCCTTCTCCGTCACGATCCGCGGCGGCCGTGACGTCACGATCGTCGCGCTCAGCTTATCGCCTTCATGGAGGTCCACGATCTGCACGGGCTTGCCGCCCATGTAGATCTTCACGCCGCGCTTGTCGATGTCTCCCTGCGAGAAGCTCTTGACGCCCTCGTCGGTTCGCACCATGACGGTCCCGCCAGACTTCAGTGCCACGGTGCCGTTCTTCACTTCCGTGACGGTAACCGGCGTGACCGTGGTTCGGGTCGTAATGACGGCGGTGCCGTTCATGCCCACCCGCAGGTCGTGAACGGACATCTGCTGCCCGTTGACGGTGAAGCGGAAGTCGTCGGGGACCGCGATCTCCCGCGTGCCTTCCGGCAACCTGACGACCAGCGTATTGCCTTCGACCGCGAGTACGGTGAAGGTCTTGGTCTGCGACGACGCCGTCGTCTGTTGCGCCTGCGAACCGGCAGCCGTCAAACCCAGGAGGGCTGCGGCCACCACCACCTGACTCAGTGCACGTGTCATAGGACTCTCTCCATTTTCAGAACGTTCTATCCAACCCTGGACAATGTGAGCAACTAGAAGAACGAGACGAACCGCAGGCCTCCACAGAAGGGACATGGGATGCGCGCCGCGGATACCGGCGAAGACAGCGGGCTGTCGCCGATACGCACTGCGCGGACGATGAACCGCTCGGGGGCGGAGCCGACGAAGTAGAAGGGATAGCAGGTGACCAGAGTGATCGCCCGCGTGGGAGTCGGATCCAGCACCGAGACTTCTTCCGGGCTGACCACCCACGTTCGCTCGACGCGATACGCGTCGGTCCCCTGAACTGTGTCGAGCTGAATCAGGTCGCCAGGGACAACGTCCATCAGTCCCCGGAAGAAGCCGTCCCGGTGTCCGGCGATGCCGAGGTTTCCGTCGGTACCTGGTGACGCCGTGCCCTCGATGTAACCGACGCCGCGATCGAGCGTGCGGTCATCGGTGCCAGGCAACACCGCGACCTCGAGTCGAATCTTCGGGATGCGGAGCACCGCGAGCGGAGCGGGCGCCGGATCGGTCATCGCCTGACGCCAGGCACTCACCCGCGTTGGAGACCAGAGGGATTGGTCCGGCGCGACCCGGCTCGCCGCGAAACGCTGCAGATCGTGCCGCGCCGAGCTGGAAGAACGAAATTGGTAGGCGCCCCACCAGGCCAGCCCGGCAAGACCGAGTGCCCAGCAGGCCCGCTCGACGACCACCAACCAGGGCGCCCGGGCGCTCCTCGTCACCATGGATGGTGGCCACCCACCATCCGTCGTGATCGCCCAACACGATCACCAATCCGCGTCGACGGATATTCAGCCGTCATCCAAGCCTCACTAGCTGGACGAGCAAGCGGTGTGCCGCGGGGGAGGTTAACGAGCCGGATTGTATCCCTTTCCGAGGCGCCAGCGGCACGGGCTCGACATCAAGCCGCCCCAGCGGCAGGCGGGCTCTGGTGGGGATTTGGGGGGACGAGGCACGTCGACAATTCTGGCGGTGTTTCCGCCGCGAAGGGTGCGCCCGGGGCGATCGACACGCCGGTCAGCGTGCCGTCGAGCCCGAGGAGAAGAATTCCCGCCCTATCGCGTGAAGCGCAACACTCCTCGCGCCGACGACAGCACGAGCGTGCCGTTCGACAGCGTCACCGTGCTATCGCCACCGAGCAGACGGCCGTAGGTGGACTCGAACGCCATGGTCGGGCACGCGGCTCGCGTGCACGCCATCAAGGGTCCCGCGGTCAACGTCTCTCCAGACAACGTGAACGTGCCGCTGCACATGTTGCAGTCCTCGCGCGTCGACAGACGACCGTCGGCGAAGGTAAGCGTGTAACTCGCGCCCGCCGGTGTGGCCTGGACGGCATCCCCTGCAGGCTGAAGGGACTGGAGATTCCACGTGCCAGCCAGCTGCTCGGCAGTGGGCGCCGAAGAGCCAGCGAGTGGGGACGTCGGCGAGCCGGAGCCTGAAGACGGAGACGTGGGCGTTGAAGCGGAATCGGCGCAACCGGTGGCGAGTAACGCGACAACGACACAACCTGCGAGCGAGAGAGAACTACTCATGACGTCAGGCACCTCATCCGAATTCGTCGGCCGTCTCGATGGAGTCGGCTCTCCCACAAAGGTGCCAACAGGATGAAAACAGGCTCAGGCCGAGTTTTCCTGGAGAATTCGTGGGCAATCCACCTCAGCCGCGGACCGGCAGACCCGCCAAGCTCCATCCGTCTCACAGCGTATCGCGGATGCCTTCGAGTTCGGTCATCAGGCTCGACACGCTTCGCTGGATGTCCTGGCACGCGCGATCGGCCGCCGAGATATCACCACCACGCGCGCGCAGTTCCAGGGCGCGTGCGTTGGCGTACGCCTCGCCCTGCGAGAACAGCCCCGCCGAGCCCTTGATGGCGTGAGCGGCTGCGGCCAGGTCCGCAGCGTTCGCTGCCCGCGCGGCTTCGTTGAGGCGGGTGAGCATGACCGGCGCGTCGGTGAGAAACACGCCGATGACCTTTTTGACGAGATCGCCTCGCCCGCCAAACCCGGCCAGGAGCGCGGAGCCGTCCACTGAGCCGACGTGCTTCTGATCCGGCGGTGGGGCCGGCGCGTCCGGTGACGGCGCTGCGGGCGCCCGCGAACCGGCGAGCGCGTCGATGGCCGAGAACAGCTCGTCCGCCCGCACCGGCTTGGAGACGTACGCGTCCATGCCGGCGGCCAGACACTGTTCGCGGTCGCCGGCCATCGCGCGGGCGGTGAGCGCCACGATGGGGATGTGACGGCCGGTCTGGCGTTCGGCCTCGCGAATGGCGGCCGTCGCTTCAAGCCCGCTCATCTCGGGCATCTGCACGTCCATCAGGATGATGTCGAACGGCTCCTGCGCCGCGCGTTCCACCGCGAGGCGCCCGTTGTCCACGATCGACACGCGGTGCCCCTGCTGATCGAGCAGCGCCGAGACGAGCATCTGGTTCGTGGGGTTGTCCTCGGCCACCAGCACTCGCAGGGCGCGTGCGCCTCGCCGCGACCGGCGCGCCGGTTTCGCGCGCCGGCGTCGAGCCGCCGCATCCGGCGCCGCGAATGCCGTGACGATCGCATCGAGCAGCTCCGACTGCTTGACGGGTTTGACCAGCATCGCCACGAATATCGCGGCACGCCGTCCACGGAGCGCCGGTGATCCCGCCGACGTCAGAAGCACGATCTTGACCGCGTTGAGCTGATCGTCGGAGGCGATCTGCTCGGCGAGCGTAAAGCCATCGACGTCAGGCATCAGCGCATCGGTCAGGACCAGATGAAACGGCTGGCCCGCGGTCACCGCGGCCCGCAGTGCGTCGAGCGCCTCTCGTGCCGACGCCACGCCGACCGCCGCCATCTGCCAGCTCTCGAGGATCTCGGCGAGGATCTGCCGGTTGGTCGCGTTGTCGTCGACGACCAGCGCGCGGATCGTCCGCAAGTCGAACGCGGGCGGCGGAGCGGCGTCGATGTGCTCCGGGACGTCGAGCCGCACGACGAAGTGGAACTGACTGCCGACCCCGGGCTGGCTTTCGAGCCAGAGACGACCACCCATCATCTCGATGAGCTGCGACGAGATGGTGAGACCGAGGCCGGTGCCGCCGTATCGGCGCGTGGTCGAGGCGTCGGCCTGGACGAACGCCCCGAAGATCTCCCACCGCTTGTCCTCGGGAACGCCGATGCCCGTGTCGCGCACCGTGCAGCGGAGCAGCACGTCGTCTTCGCTCCGCTCCGCCACCGTGACCTCGACGCCGACCTCGCCCGTGTCGGTGAACTTGACGGCGTTGCCCACCAGGTTGAGCAGGATCTGACGGAGTCGTCCCGGATCGCCGGCAAGTGTTGCTGGTACCTCCGGCGCGATGCGGCACCACAGCTCCAGCCCTTTCTGGTCGGCCCGCGGCGCGAGCAGCTTGACGCTGTCTTCGATGGTGTCGCGGACGGCGAACGGCACCAGCTCGAGCGTGAGCCGGCGCGCCTCGATCTTCGAGACGTCGAGAATGTCGTTGATGATCGTCATCAGCGCTTCCGCCGAATCCCGTGCCGTGCGCAGGTACTCGCGCTGCCGCGGTGTGAGCTTCGTCTGCAGCGCGAGGTCGGTCATGCCGATGATGGCGTTCATCGGTGTGCGGATCTCGTGACTCATGTTGGCCAGGAACTCGCCCTTGGCCACGGTGGCCGCTTCGGCGCGGGAGCGTGCGCTTTCCAGTTCCCTCGCATAGCGACGTTGTGCCTCCTCAGCCGCTTTGCGATCGGTGATGTCACGACCGACGGCGTAGACGATGCCCTGTTTCAGAAACGGCGCAGCGAACCACTGGATCCACTTGTACGACCCGTCCGTCGCGCGATAGCGGTTTTCGAAGTCGATGAGCTGTGCTCCGGTCGCCAGCCCCGACAGCGCCGCGGCCGTCGGCGCCCGGTCGTCCGGGTGTACGAAGTCCTTGAACGGCGTCGATCGCAGCTCCTCTTCGGAGTGACCGAGCACCGCCTGCCAGGCCGGGTTGACCCGCACGAAGTAGCCGTCGAACGAGGCCACGCAAAATAGATCCAGCGAGAGCCGGAACAATCGGTCGAGGTCGTCGCTGGCGCGCTTCCGCTCGATGAACAGCCCGATCTGACTGCACACCGCCGTCATCATCGCCAGCAGATCGTGGGAGGGCTCGCGAATGTCGCGGCTGAAGAACTCCAAAGCGCCCTGCACGCGGCGCTCTTCCATGATCGGCAGTGCGAAGGCGGCATGGAGCCCGACACGTTCGGCGGACTCGGCTCGCGGAAAGTTGTCGTCGCGCGTGACGTCGGGTATCCAGGCCGGCGCCCGATTCTTCCAGACCCGTCCCGGCAGACCGACGCCCTGCTCGAACGTGGCCGTCATAGTGGCCGCGGTGAACGCCTCGACCGCGAGTCCCGGGGCATGCCACGTCCCGGCGCACTGCATCCGTTTTTGCGTCCGATCGACCTCCCAGATGGCGCCGCATTGCCAGCCGAGCGCGTTGCAGATCGCCTCGATCATCCGAGGCGACGCTTCTTCGAGCGACGGCGATTCGGCCAGTGCCCGCGCGGTCTCGAAGAGAATCTGGTGCTGGCTTGTCAGGTCAGCGGCGGTGGCTTCACCCGGATTGTCGTCCATGAATCCTCGCGTCGACCCCGTGGCAGCATTACACTACGTTTGCCGCAACTGTCGCAGAGGATCGCAGAATCTCACAGGATCGAGAGATGGGTTCTCAGTCCGCCAACAGCCGTCGTATCCTGGTCGTCGACGATGACCGTGGACTGAGTCTGGCCCTGTCCACACTCCTGAAAGACGTGGGCCATACCGTCGAGACCGCGGGAGACGGCCCCGATGCCCTGGCCCTTTTGCGGGAGCGCGCCTTCGACATCGTCCTTCTGGACATCGGCTTGCCGACTATGAGCGGGCTCGACGTCCTTGTGCAGGCCCGGGCGCTCGCCACGCCGCCGCTCGTCATCATGATGACCGCCGACGACACCCCGGAAACGGTGCTCGAGTCGGTGCGCCGGCAGGCGTTCAGGTACCTGCGCAAGCCGTTTCCCCCGAACGCCATCGTCGAGGTGGTCAACGACGCGATTGGGTCTACGGCTGGCCTCTCGTTCGAAGTGGTGTCGGCCCGGCCAGAATGGCTGGAACTGGTTGCCCCGTGCTCGATCGAAATGGCGGATCGCATCCATTCGTTCGTCATGCAGCTCGATGCGCATCTGGCCGAGGACGTGCGTGAAGCCGTGGCCTACGCGTTTCGAGAGTTGCTGATGAACGCCGTCGAGTGGGGCGGCAAGCTCGATCCGAATCGCAAGGTGCGGATCTCGTGCGTCCGCGCCAAGAAGATGCTGCTCTACAAGATCGCCGACCCCGGTGAGGGATTCGATATCGACGGTCTCAGGCATGCCGCCATTGCCCACCCCGACGACCCGATTCGCCATCTCGAGGTTCGCGAGGAGAAGGGGCTTCGGCCGGGCGGCTTCGGACTCGCGATGACCCTTTCGCTCGTCGACGAGCTGATCTACAACGAAGCGAGGAACGAAGTCATCTTCATCAAATACCTCGAGTGAGACGATGAGCCCCGGTCACTTCTTGCCACCCGTCTGAGCGGGCTCTCCGGCAAACAGACTCCTGCCATCCTCGAACGTGATCTTCGACGCGTTGGCGACCCGCGCGCCGCTCCTCGCCTGGAAGCCGTCGATGACGAGAACCTTGCCCACGGTCAGGTCCTGCTTCCTCCATCCCTGGCGGTAGAGGATGTTGACGCCAGTGGTTTCCCAGGCCCATCGTTCGGGCTTGCCGTCCTTGCCCGCCACCTCGATGTAAATCCACGAGTGGGGGTTCACCCACTTCATTTCGACGAGTGTGCCTTTTAGCTTGAGCGGCCGGTTCGCGTCGAACTCGGCCGAGAACGAATGATGCGCGAGAACGGGGAGCATCGTCCCCATGACTGACGCCAGCACGACTCCCGCCAACCAATGAGCTTTCATGTGAAAGGGCTCCCCTCAACGACCCCGGCGGTTCTTGGCACGGGCCTGGTCACGGATCTCTTTCAAGTGCTGCAGGTCGTCGTTGCCTTCGAGACACGCCACCTCGAGCATCTCGTCCTTCTGGCGCTTGATCGGAAACGCGATCGTCCACGGGCGCGTGTAGACGAGCGGATCGCTGACCGTCGCCTCGTAGTGGATCGTGTCGACATCGAGCGGCGTCAACCGCTCGACGACGCGTTCGGCGTGGCTGACGATCTCGCCGACCTCGTTGAGCCACGCCTTGCCGTTCAAGTTGGTCGTCTCGATGACCAGGGTATCGCCTTCCCATCGGCCGACCGAGTCGCCCTGCCAGAGGCGGAACTGATCCGGGAGATGCGCGCGCCCATCCAACGGAATGATTCGCCACGACATGCGCTCGTGCAAGGTGACGACGTATCCCGGTGGCTGCAGGATCTGCATGTAGCCCGGCACGTACATCGAACGCGGGACGCCGGCGACGAAGCAATGCGCCGTCGGGTCGTCGTACCCGCGCTCGGGCGTGTTGCGCGCGGCCGTCTCGGCCCTGGCCCACTCCTGCAAGGGGAGCTGCCCGTCCGGCGGATCGACGATGACGCCGCGCCCCTCCGGCGTGAGGAAGTCGCGTTCGTGCTTGCCCAACCCGTAGTTGGCGCCGCCACCGTCAGACAGGAAGAAGCCCTGGAGATCCGGTTTTCCGTCCGGCAGGCGCTTGATCGCCCCCGTCGGCGCTGGAGCCAGCCGCGGGGTCGGGGCCGCCACGTCTTTCCATTCAGGAGCGGCTGTCGATGCAACAGACCACCCCGGATACCAGGTCTTCGGATCACGCTCGAACGCGCCGTTCGCCTCCTCCTCCTCGGAATGGCATTGATATTCGAAGAGGCGAGTCTCGTCGGTCACACGGTGGAGACGCATGGCCATCGTCCATGGGCGCGTAAAGACTTTGGGATCCTGGACGGTGACCTCGTAGTTGATCGTGTTGGCGTCCAGCAACGTGTAGCGTTCGACGAGCTGCAGCGCCTCGCTGTGGAAGTTGCCGGCCATGTCGAACCACGTGCGGTCGTTGTGCTGGCGGACGTCCACGACGAGCGTGTCGCCGTCCCACCGTCCGCGCGAGTCGCCCATCCAGAAATCGATCCCGTCGGGAGGCGCGCCGTTCATGGCGATTCTGCGGTGCACCAGCGACCACTCGAAGGTCATCGCGATGCGTTCGGGCGTCTGGAAGATCTGGAACGGGAACTCCATGTACATGATGCGCGGCACGCCGGGCAGGTGGCACCCGGCCACCGGATCGGCCGTCTGCCGCGCCGCCGCGTTCTCGGCCCGCTTCATCGCCGCCCACGGCTGATAGGGAATCGGTCCACCCTGCACGACGCTCGTTCCAGCCGGCATCCCCTGACGTGCCACGTGCCCTTCGAGGTCGTATGACGCCCGATTGCGCACCTGCCAGATCCCCTGCAGATTCGGTTTGCCTTCGGCGGTCCTGGGGATCGACGCTCCGGTACCGGCTGGCGCCCGGGAGCAGGATGTCGCGCTCGCCGCGAGCACGGCGATGCCCAGAAAGATGAGCGCGTGTCTACGCAAGGCAGCGGAGTGGACCATGGTGGGAGGGGGGTGGCGGGGAGATGATGGCCGCCGTCGATCATACGACGCAATCGAGCAGCCCGTGGTGCAAGTCCCGCGTCGCACCGAGACGGGTGAGGCGCCCGGCTGGCAAGGCGCGACGAGTGAGAATACCGGGAGTATTTGAGTGAGGAGCAACGCCGCCAGCCGGGATGCATCGCCCGTCGAATGCAGCGGGACTTGCACCACGGGCTGCTAGGCTTCGACCGTCGAACGAGGAGCAGGATCGTGCCCACAAAACATTGCCGCCTGGTGATAGCGCTTTGCGTTGCGGTCGTCTCCGCGTCGGTGGCAACGTCGGGGCAGGCCAGCCGCGCGGCCGCCATCCCGGATCGGCCAGGCGGCGCGCGGCCTGCACGATTGTCGAGTCCACGGCTCACGCCGCTCGCCGAGGCTCAGTGGACCGATGTTCACAAGGGAATCGTCGCGAAGTACGCTGCGGACGGACGACCGGGAAACGCGCTCAGGACGCTGATCAATATTCCCGAACTCGCTGACAACCTCATGACGTTCCACGCGTACCTGATCAAGGACTCCACGCTGCCGCCGCGGCACCGCGAAATCCTCATCCTGCGCACCGGCTGGCTGCTGAACAACGACTACTTGTGGTCGGAGCATGCGCCTGCCGCCCGACAGGCAGGCCTCACTGCCGACGAGGTGCGGCGGGTTGCCGAGGGCCCCGACGCCAAGGGATGGACGCCCTTCGAGGCCACGCTTCTGCACCTCGCGGATCAGTTGTTCCGCAATTCCTTTGTCAACGATGCGGTTTACAAGGCCCTGATTGCTGAATACGACCTCCATCACACGATGGACGCGATCATGACGGTCAACAATTTCACCACCCTCGGCCTGATGTACAACGCGCTCGGGATCCAGCCCGACTCGTGGAACCCCGATCGAATCCCGACGAACGTGGCGTACCGCGTGGTGGTGCCGGACCGCGAGCCGCCGCTCACGGTCGCCAGGGTGGATCCGGTGCCTGGCACCGGGTTGGCGGTCACCCGGACGTTCGCGCGTCATCCCAAACTCGCCGCCGCGCGTGCCGGATCCAATTACGTCAACCGGCAGTCGAAGCTGGATCCTCGCTATCGCGAGCTGATGATCCTGCGCACCGGCTGGAACTGCCGGTCGGAATACGAGTGGGCCCAGCACGTCGGCGCGGTCGGGCGGGCGCGCGAGATGGGCATGCCCGTGGAGAACATCGCGCGTGGTCCGGACGCGCCTGGCTGGAACTCGATCGAACAGGCGTTGTTGACCGCGGCTGACGAGCTGTATCGCGATTCGTTCATCTCCGACCGCACATGGTCGAATCTGTCGGCCCGTCTCGATCCGGTGATGATCGTCAATGCGCTCATCAGCGCGGCAAACTACCGGCTGGTCTCGATGTCGCTCAACGCGTTCGGCGTTCAGCTCGAGCCGGGCGACGAACGGTTTCCCCAGATCGGCGCCAACTAGGGGCGATGGAGCGCCAATGCCCCGGGCGGCGCCGTCTTGACGATCTGATGCCGTTGCTATACAAGGACCGCCACTGCGGCCTCGTTGAGCCGCATCGGACTGTTTGCCTGGCGTGGGGCGTCTGGCAGACCAGGGAGGGCACATGATTGCTCGGCCGACCTCGGGTTTCTTGGCACGACTCCAGCTTCTTTTTCTCGCAGTTCTGCTGGTCGCGGCACCGGCCTCGGCGCAGTTCGACACGGCGCAGGTCTCGGGCGCGATTCAGGACAACAGCGGCGGCGTGCTTCCGGGCGTAGACGTCGTCCTCGTCGCGGTTGGCACCGGTCTCGAACGTCGCGCGGTGACGAACGAGGCCGGGCTGTACACGTTCGCGAACGTTCCTGTCGGCGACTACCGCATCAACGCCAACCTGTCCGGCTTCAAGCCGGTCGGGAGGACGGGCGTGCGCGTCAATGCCGGCGTCAACATCCGCGTAGACATCCAGCTCGAGATCGGCGGACTCAGCGAGACGATTCAGGTCCAGGCGGCGACGACGCTCGTCGACACGGGGGTGATCGGCCGCACCGTGGGCGCCGAACAGATCGCCGACACGCCGCTCAGCTCGCGCCGCGCCACTCAGGTGGCGCAACTGGTGCCCGGCACCGTCGGCGGCAATTTGGGAGGGCTGCCCGGCGGGGCGTTCACCTTCGCGACCGGGATCACGTCCATCAACGGCGGGCGCTCCGAGGAGTTCATGACCACGGTTGACGGCGCCCCGTCGATTCGCGTTCGCGCCAACGGCGGCTTCACGATGGGCATGCAGAACGCCGACACGGTGGAGGAGGTGCAGGTCCTGACCACCAACTACCAGGCCGAGCACGGGCGTGCGTCGGCGGGCCTGCTGCGCCTAGTCACCAAGAGCGGCACTCAGCAGTTCCGCGGCAACGGGTTCTGGACCCTGCAGGACGACTCGCTCAACGCCAACACCTGGACGAACAACCGGGCCGCCATCGTGAAGTCGCCGTCCAACTTCAACCAGTACGGCTTCACGCTCGGCGGCCCCATCTACATCCCCGGCGGGTTCAACTCCGACAAGTCCAAGCTGTTCTTCTATTGGGGCGAGGAATGGGATCGCATCCGCTCGGTGGAGAACCAGCTCGCGATCGTGCCGTCGGCCGCCATGCGGAACGGCGACTTCAGCGAGCTGCTGAACCCGGCGAACCCGTACTACCGGGCCGTACGGCTGATTCGCGACCCGCTCACCGGGCTGCCGTGCACGGCCGCCGATCAGCGCGGCTGCTTCCAGGGCAACATCATCCCGCGCGATCGCATCAGCCCCAACGGCCTGGCGCTGCTGAACTCGTATCCGCTGCCCACCCCGGGTTTCCAGCAGGGCACCAACAACTGGATCGGCACGCCGGCCACGTTCGACGACACGCGCAAGGACAGTATCAAGATCGACTTCGTGCCGGCCAGCAATACTCGCATCGCCGTCCGGTCGACGTGGGCGCCGCACGTGTGGAACGATCCCGAGTCGGCCACCGCGTTCTCGTCCATCTGGGACTATCCGGGCCAGACGGGAGCCGCCACCTACACGGGGACTCTGTCGTCGTCGCTCATCAACGAGGCGTCGTTCTCGTGGGGCTCGACGAAGCCGTCGCGATTCTTCGGCCAGCGGAACTGCGACTACTGTCCCGGCGGTCCCGGGATCGTGCCGTATCCGACGCGCTCGTCGACCGGCTTGAACTATCCGTTCCTGTTCCCGGACACGAAGCTCGATCCCGAAAAGCTGTCGAACCTGGCGATTCAAAGCTTCAGCACGCTGACGCTCAATCAGTATCCGGGCTACTGGTACGACTTCGTGTTCCTGTGGTCCGACAGCGTCACGAAGATCACCGGCAATCACACGTTCAAGGGGGGTGTGTCGGTGGAACGCTCCGGCATGAAGGACCAGATTCAGCTCAGCGCCGCGTCGGCGCCGGCGACCACGAATCAGAACGGCTCGTTCCGCTTCACTGATGGGACGCGCGCGGACGGCACCGGCCTCGCCATGTCCAACGCGGTGCTCGGGCTGTTCGACGACTACACCGAGTTCGGCGACAAGCCGCTGACCAACTTCATCGGCATGGGCTATGACTTCTACGCGCAGGACAGCTGGAAGCCGACGCGCAAGCTGACGCTGGAGCTCGGCCTGCGCTACTCGCTGTGGCAGCAGTGGCGCGACGAGAACAATGCGATCGCGTCGTTTCAGTCGGAGTTCTATGATCCCGCGACCGCCGTCTCGATCGACCGCGCGGCCGGCTTCGTCGTCCCCGGCAGCGGCGATCCGCTCAATGGCGTCGCCCTGCCGGGCGACAGCGCCAGCCAGGAGGCGTTGCAGCTCTTTCCGCAGCTGGCCAATCTGCAGCGGCTCTATCGCGGCATGCCTCCCGGATTCGCGCCGGATCCGAAGGACGGCCTGCAGCCGCGGCTCGGGATGGCCTACGGCTTGAGCGACACGTGGACGATTCGCAGCGGCATCGGCCGCTTTCTGAACCGGCCCCAGATCAACACGAGCGCCGCCTACGGGTTCAACCCGCCGCTGTCGGAGATGGCCACGGTGATCAACGGCAACGTCGACGCGCCCGCTGGAGCCGCGCGGCGCACGTTCCCGCTCGTGATGGCGATGTTCTCGCCCGACTACGCCAACGCCAGCTCGTGGGCCTGGAACGTCACGACGGATCGGCAGATGCCGTGGCAGCACAGCGTGCAGCTCTCGTACGTCGGCCGCTCCGCATCAAACCTGGAGCGGGCACGCAACATCAACCAGTTGCAGACGGGCACGATCCAGGCGAATCCGGGCGTGAACGCCAACGCGCTGCGGCCGTACAAGGGCTTCGGGAACATCACCCTGTACGAGACCACCGGCAAGTCGCGCTACAACGCGATGCAGCTGGCGGTGTCGCGTCGGGCCCCGCGCGGGTTCGGCTACTCGGTCGCTTACACACTGTCACGCACGACGGACGACGGCAGCACGCGCCTCGAGATCCTGCCGAACGCCTACGATGACAGCGGCTACTACAGCACCTCCGCGCTCGACCGGCCGCACGTACTGATCACGCAGGCCTCGTACCGAACGCCGGAACTGACCTCGGCTCCCGGCATCCTTAAGGGCGTGTTCGGGGACTGGAACATCGGTGGCGTGTTCCAGGCGCAGTCGGGCGTGCCGTTCGACGTGACCACCACGGTGGACGTGGCCGGCGTCGGCCCGGGTAGCGGTCCGCAGTACTACAACATCGTCGGGGACCCGGACGCGGGGCGCACGGAGTTCGACGGCACGCGCGCCGTGTGGTTCAACAAGGACGCGTTCCGGATTCCCACTGCGGGTACGTACGCGACCGACTGGGAGCGCAACATCCTGCGGCAGCCCGGCTTCTGGGATCTGCACATGTCGCTGCGCAAGAGCGTGGCGCTTGGCTCGCATCGAGCGGAGCTCCGCTGGGACGTGTTCAACGTGCTGAACCACCCGACCCTGGGATTGGCCTCCATCAATCCGACCGCGGCGGATTTCGGGACGATCACGTCGAAGACCGGGAGCCGCACGATGCAGATCGGGCTGCAGTATGTGTTCTGAGATGTGAGGCTCGCTAGGAGCGACGACGGGCCACCGATGTTGCACAACGGCGAAGGCCGGGAGCGATCCCGGCCTTCGCATTTTCGAAGACCGGCGTCAGCGGAGGCTGGTGCGGAAGAAAGACCGATTCGTCACTTGTCTCCATCGCGCCGTCGATCCTGTCGCCGGTCCTGGCTGTTATCGGTCCCGGGGCCGTTGACGACATTGCCGTCGACCGCGTCCTCAGCCTTGTCCTTCGCGTCTTCCTTCCTCTCCTGCGCTTCTTCCTTCTTCTCTTCGCGTTCCTTCTCGTCCGGCTTCTTATCCTGCGCCAGGGCGACCAGCGGGACGATCAGCATCCCCAACCCGGTCATGAATACTCGTCGACTGCAGATGCTGTGCACAACCTCCCCCTTCGGCGCCAGTGAACCACCGCGAGCGCCAAAACAGAATCTACAGCAACGGAAGCGGAGTGGCCACGTCAAACCCTCTGACCATCCTGCCTCGTGAGATCCAACTCGACAGCGGGGACGTAACGATGAGTCGGCGGCCTTCCCAGTCGCCGGAGACTGGGGCGAAACGGATTTCCCTACGGTGTAGCCTCGCGCAGCGCGCGTTCGAGGAGTCTCTCGACTCCTAGGACTTGAGCGTTCTCTCTCAGGTAGCTTCTATCGAGGCCTTCACCCTGTGTGCGTACGATGGCAAGAACGTCCCGCCATTGCCGGTCCGACACCTCGCCGCCTTTTCGATACCAGTTCAGCTTTTGCAGGAGGATGTCCTCCGGCGGATGCACGTACAGCACCCGACCTTCGCCCAGATCCACTCGGCGGCGTCGGTCGAGTTGCTGCGCGTCAAGCGGAGTGCCGCCGGCAACGAACAGGTCGACCTTCAGTTGTGTCGCCTGATGAATGAGATTCGTACTTCCGGCGGTCCGGATCGCGTGGCGGACGGAGTCTTCGTCGACGTAGAAGTCGGGCGCAAAAGCGGACACGAGGTCGGAGACGATCCCGTCGTCCAGTGCCGCGACGATGTCGATGTCAAGCGTGGAACGTGGTTCCCCCGCAAACGACGCGGCAATCGAACCGCCTATGGTGTGGACGATTCCGAGGCGGTCGAGTGTCTGTGCGACCCGTAGCGCGACAGCAATTGGATCGACAGCCGTCACGCCCGGCGCAGCTGCGCGCACTCGGGGTACGCGCGTGCCGCCAACTCGGGCCCGAGCACGATAACGGCGAGGCGGAGGAACTGCTCGCGAGGGGAGGCATCGGGGTGGCGCTGCCGGACGCCTGCACGCGCCAGCTCCACGGAGGCTTGGGTCAGCCCGGAGACCAGCGCAGCCTTTGCGGCCGCGGACATCCGTCGCCAGGCCTCGACCTGCAGGCGTTCGACGTCCGGAGTGGTATCCCCGCTCAGAGCCGTTGGCGGCATCGCACCGATTATAGAACTCTACTGCGCTGGGCACGCGCTGTTCGAGCTCGAAGGCGAAGCGCAGCCTCACAGTCGGCGGGATCTGATATATCGTCCAGCATCCGTCCATCGTTGAGGTCCCCATGCGCCGACAGTTCCGAATCCTGCTGCCCGTGTTGTTCGTCCTGGCCGCGGCGCCGCTCGCCGGCCAGATCACCAGCAACCCGATTCCCGCGCCGATCGAGAAGCGGGGGCTCGCCGTCCAGATCAAGGACGTGACGCGTCTGCCCGACTCGCGCGACGTGCGGCCCGCGGACCAGGATGCCGGGGCGCCCCGCGGCTTCGCCCGCGTCAGCTTCGTGCGCGATGCGCCGGACGGGCGCCGCTTCGCGAACGACTCCCGCGGCGTCCTCTACACGCTCGACGCCAACAACCAGCCGCACGTCTACGCGAACGTCGGCGCCATCTTCCCGCGTTCGGCCTACAACCGGATGGAGAGCGGGTTCATCGGCTTCACGTTCCACCCCGAATTCGCGAAGAACGGGCTCTTCTACACCGTGCACGCGGAACACGCGGCCGGCAACCCCGGCCGCCTGAACTTCATCCCGCCGGGCTACACCGAGGCGGACGTCACCTTCCACGACATCATCACCGAGTGGAAGGCCACCAACCCGGCCGCGAGCACGTTCGACGGCACGCGGCGCGAGCTCTATCGCGGCGCACACGTGGTGATGGGCCTCGGTCACCCGATGGGCGCCGTGGAATTCAACCCCACGGCCAAGCCTGGGGACGAGGACTACGGCCTGCTCTACACGAGCGGCAGCGATCACGGGTTCAGCAACGGTGGCGGGCCGAACGCCAACAACCCCAAACAGACGCAGCGTCTCGACTCGATCATCACGGCCATTCTGCGGATCGATCCCAGGAGCCCGTCGGTGACCAGGGGCATGAAAGGCCTGGGCGACTACACCATCCCATCCTCGAACCCGTTTGCCGGCGACGGCGACCCGAAGACCCTTGGCGAGATCTACGCCTACGGCTTCCGCAATGCCCACCGGCTGTCGTGGGACACCGACGGCACGCTCTTCGTCAGCGACATCGGCATGAACCAGATCGAAGAGGTGAACATCGTCCACAAGGGCGCTAACTACGGCTGGATGACGCGAGAGGGCATCTGGGACAACGGCCGGGGCTCGCGCGCGGACGGCACGCTCGACCAGTTGTACCCGCTGCCGGCTGAGATCCTGGACGGGCGCAAGAAGGACGGGTTGACCTACCCGGTGGCGATGTACGACCACGACGAGGGCGTGGCGGTGACTGACGGGTTCGCGTATCACGGCCGCATCGCGGCCCTGCGCGGCAAGTTCATCTTCGGCGACGTCCAGCGGGGACGCATCTTCGCGGCGGACCTGGCCGCGCTCAAGAAGGCCGACGACGGCATTCCGCAGACGGTGGCCCCCATCGAGGAGGTGCAGCTCTACGTGCGCGACACGAGCGGCAAGCGCGCCGACGTGACGTTCCAGGAGCTCGTCAACAAGACCATGGGCGCGGCGATCAGCCGCGCGGACCTGCACATCGGTCGCACGCGTGACGGCGAGCTGCTGCTCACCTCACGGCAGGACGGAACGATTCGGATGCTGGTCGCCGACGACGGCAGCACTGGCACGACGGCACGCGGGCGGTAGGGGCAAGAGCCGCAGCCTCAGACCAGGTCGAGCAGGTCAGAGTGGGCGCCGCCCCGCTGCCCATTCGAGACCGCGACGGATCAGCTCTTTGTAGACCGGCATATCCCACGAGTCGTGCCGGTCGGGCACTGACGGACGGCCCGGCGTCTGCGCGCCGAACTGCCGATTGCTGTGCCCGAGGGCCAGGTACAGAACGCCCCCCTTGCCGACCCGCCGGCGGTACATCAACGGCTGATCCCCCTCCGGAACGGTGATGTTCAGCACGCCGGTGCCGCCCCATCGAGCGTGCAGCAGCACGTCGATGTCCTTGGCCAGCTCCATCACGTAGAGCTCGTCGTTGACGTCGAACGAGGTGACGCCGAGCCCGGCGAGGAGCGGATCGTCCGGCCTGGTCACGGTCACCTTGAAGGGGCCGAACGGCGGGTGCGTGATGAAGCGGCTCCCGAGCACTTCCGGAATCTGCTGCGGCTCCCGGGCGTAGTTGCTCGCGTGAATGGCGAACCATCGCCCGCCGCCCTCGATGAAGCGCCGCAACGTCCGCTGCTGTTCCGTATCGGCGACGATCATCGACGAATAGCTGACGAGCAGGTCGCCCTGGGCGATGACCTCGGCATTGGAGTAGTCGCGCCAGACTTCGGTGCGCACGCCGCCCATCGCGTACAGCCCGTCGAGGAGACGCACGCGTGCAAAGTCGATGTCGTGGTCGTTCGCCAGTCCGCCGCAAATCACGTTGGCCATGAGCGGCCCGGTCCCCGCGGCGCTTGCGGATGGACGTTGAGGCGCAGCCGCAACCGGCACGAGGGCAGGCGAGACCCCGAGGATTGCCGCCGTTCCCATGCTGCGCAGAAACGTTCGCCGAGGCAATGAAGGTGTCGTGTTTGCCATGACCCCCACTCTCGGGTGATTCGGACCACTGTCGGCCGCGAGGGCTGCATTGTGGCACGAAGGGACAAGGCGTACCGCCAGCCGCACTACCTGCAAGGACTGTCTGCATTAGAACGGCGTACCCGATGCTTTCGCTTGCTGGGTGAACACGGACAGCGTCACCGGTATTTCCCGCGATGGCCGCGTGGTGGTGGGGTTCGGTGCGGGCCCCGAGGACTTCACCGACTATGTGGTTGTCCTGCCCGCGCCTGCAGACGAGGATTGAGTCGATGCCGGTGCGTCATTCCGGCATCGTCACGTCGTGAAGCAATAGCGGAGATGTGTGCCTATCGTCGCCGGCGAGCCCTGGAGATGAGACCCGCGAGTCCAGCCCCGAACAGAATCATCGCACTGGGCTCCGGCACCGGCTCCGGCACCGGACGTTGCACCACCGAGACGTTGTCCAGCCCGACGTAGTGCACACCAGCCGCGCCTACCAGCGTGACGGCTGTGCTCGTCGAGAGCGCAACAAAGGGGACCGTGCACAAACTCCAGGTAGACACAATACTGACGGTGTTGTCAGTGCAAGTTTGGATGGCATTCCCGGCCGTCGCGGTGATGGCTACAGGCGGGCCACCCCAGCGCGCTGTGTAACTGCCCAAATAGTACGAGAGGGTGTACGCGGCCCCCACGTCGGTTGCGATTGTCTGCGTGACGCCACCGAAAGGAGCACCGGCTTGGAAGTTGGTGAGATCGAGGAACTTATTGCCATCCTGCGCCGAAAGAAACCACGGGTTCGGCGAGTCGATCCATGCCAGCGCGTCCGCGACCACCGTCCAGTTCGTGATCGTTGTCGACCCGACGTTCAGCGTCATCGTCCCCTGGGCTGCGTTCGCTACGAATGCACCATCCTCAAAGCTCTGGTTCAGAATCGGTGAAGCCTCAGCGGACGCCGCAACCGCCGCGGCACAAAAAACAACGGCCATCGTGCGAACTATTCCTCGATCGATACACATTGGCCCTGTCTCCCTTTCATTTAACCGTTTGTCCTAAGCGAGGTCCGCCAGGAAATCGACAATCCGTCAGACTTAAGTCCGGTGAAGGGCACTTCACATGGATTGGAACATTGTCTGTTGCCTGGATTGCCGCGAATCCGTGCCGTTTTGTGCAAAAGGAGTGCCGGGAGGGGAAGAGGCGCGCAGGCCGCGGTCGTCTACTTGATCTTGAAGTAGGCGTCGATCGTCGAACCGTCTGGCGTCGTCATGCGGACCATGTAGCACTTGCCGCCCGTCTTCGGCGTCTGCCAGTTCTGAATGAACTGTCCTGCCGTAGCGTCATAGCGCAGCTGCGTGCCCCCCCGTCGTCGTGAATTCGACAGCCGCCTCCGCGGACGTGGCGCAGGCCATTGGGCCCACTTCGAATCCCGCCATGTCGGCCACGCTCGTCTTCTTCTCGGCGCCGGCCAGGAGATTGAACTTGAGCGGCACCGTCGAACCGCCCTTGACCGTGTTCCACACGAGTTGCGAACCGCTCATGTCGACCGGCTTATAGAACGTCGCGGCAAGAATCGGCGCGGACCTGGCCTTCGGACGTCGGGCCGTTCGCGAGCAAGTAGCCAGGAGCCCTGCTTTCGGGCGCCACCCGAAATAGTCCGGCAGCTTTGCTTCAACGGCACCGTAGAAGTCGCGCGAAGTGCCGTCGCCTAGCCGGCCGGGAATCGAGTCGGTACTCGGATGGCTTCCGGCGGTGCCTCCCACAGCGGGCAAAACGTGCACTCCGTCTCGTTCACGACGCGGTCGGCGTCGCAGAGCCGCCGGCATACTGCGTACTTGAACTCGTCGATGCTGCCTTCTGATCCTCTCCGAATCCACTTGCAGTTGAACGGCGATGTGTCGACAGCCGCATAATGCATACAGCCTCCCCTAGGCGGCCACGGCCACCTTCCCGGCCGGATCGTGCACTTCCACCCTCATGCCCTTTATCGTCCGCCGTGTCGAAGTGCAACCGGCGTGCCTGGCGGCAGAGTGGGCCTGACCGCCTTTACCCGTGATCCATCGGAGGCCCCGCGGGGACTATTGCGCGCAGGCGGGTAGAAACCCGCGTGATCGCCACTCAATCGGGCCGCAGGACGATGTGGCGCGTCGCCGCGAGCTCGCGCCGCAGGTCTTGGCGCACGTCGGGGTGGGCGATGGCGATGAGCGCCTCCGCCCGCTCGCGGATGCTGCGGCCGAACAGGTTGACCGCCCCGTACTCGGTGACGACCCAGTGCACGTGCCCGCGAGTGGTCACCACGCCCGCGCCGGCCTTGAGCGTGCTCACGATGCGACTGGCGGTTCCACCGGCAGCCGTCGACGGCAGCGCGATGATGGGCTTTCCCCCAGCCGACAGCGCGGCACCGCGGATGAAATCCATCTGTCCGCCGATGCCGCTGTAGATCCGGAAGCCGATGGAATCAGCCACCACCTGCCCTGAGAGATCGATCTCCAAGGCCGAATTGATGGCGGTGACCTTGTCGTTGGCGCGGATGATCGCCGTGTCGTTGGTGCGGTCGCACGGGTGGAATTCCACGTAGGGGTTGTCGTGGACGAAGTCGTAGACGCGCGGCGTCCCGACCACGAAACTGGTGACAATCCGGCCACGGTGCACGTGTTTGAGGCGATTGGTGATGTTGCCCGCCTGCGCCAGATCGACGACCCCGTCCGAGAACATTTCGGTATGGACGCCGAGATCGTGCTTGTCCCCGAGCCGCCGCAGCACCGCATCGGGAATGGCGCCGATGCCCATCTGCAGCGTCGCCCCGTCCTCGACGAGCGCCGCGACGTGACGCCCGATCGTCTGTTCCACCTCGCCAGGCTCACTCCGTGGATGAACGTGGAGTGGACGCGACGTGCTCACGAACGCGTGAACGCGGCTGAACGGCACCAGGGTGTTGCCGAGCGTGCGCGGCATCTGTGTGTTGATTTCGGCAACGATCAGCCGCGCGCTGTGGGAAGCGGCGAGCGCGGCATCGACCGACGTGCCGAGCGTGCAGTGACCGTGGCCGTCCGGCGGCGAGAGATGGAGCAAGGCCACGTCGATTTGCACCTGGTCCGTGAGGAGCAGTGCGGGGATGTCGGACAGGAAGACCGGCACGAAGTCCGCATCCCCGCGATCGATGGCGTCGCGCACGGGCGCCCCGGCGAAGAATGACACGGAGCGAAAGCGGCCACGGTGCTCGGGAGCCGCAAACGGTGCTGGACCGCTGGTGTGCAAGTGATACAGCGTGACATCCTGCAGATCGCGGCGCCGCGCGAGCGCTTCGAGCAAGGGCGTCGGCGTGGCGGCCGCGCCATGAACGAAGACGTTCATACCGCTGCGGATGCACGCGACCGCCTCGTCGGCGGAGCCTCCGATGTGATCCCAGTTGGCCATCACGACCTCACCGTTTCGTCGCCGTCGTCGCGGTCCAGCTAGCCTCATCGTCGACGGGCATCGGTCTGTTTACTCCTTCGAAATGCTCATGCATATCGCCAGCTTCCGATAGCATTGCTGGCAAGGCTTGACGCCAGTCGGGCCGAATCGTGAGCTTGTATGAGTTCCGCGACACCTAATTCAAGGACGAACCGATGCACAACCTGAACAAGGGGCTCATGACGTTTGCCGCCTGCGCAGGTGGGGACACGCCATTAACCGCAGCGACGACTGGAGCCAGGTACATGCAACCGCTGAAACGACTCGACATCCTCGGGCCAATTCTCCTCATGCTGCTGCTCGGCGCCGGCGCGAGGGCGCAGGCGCAGGATCAGCCGCCGCCTCAGGTTTCGGTGCAGGTGGAACACGGCCCCCCAGATAATCCCTTTACCGTCGAGGCGTCGATCGGCTGGGACAACAGCATCAGCGGCAATATCAATTCGAGCGCGTTGGGGCAATTGAACAATCAGGCGGTCGTCATCACCAAGAACCGCTACGAGGACGTCTACGGCACCGGCTTGCACGTTCGGTTCGGCGGTGGCTACATGCTCGACTATCGCACCGAGGTGAAGGCCACTTTTACGATCCAGTCGCTCCAGGCCGATCTGACGCCGATGGGTGAGTTCGGCTCCTCCAGTCTCTACGGCCAGTACGCCGACTACAAGGCCTACACGCTGGACTTTGCCGGGCGCCGTTATGGGAACGCAGAGAAGCCGGTCAAGTTCTACGGCGAAGGCACGATCGGCCTCGGGTTCATCCAGGAGATCGACGTCCTGCTGGTCGCGCCGGCAGCGGGCAGGTACCAGCGTGCCACCGATTTCTACGACCAGACGGCCGCCTTCACCGTCGGCGTCAACGGTGGCGTGCTGTTCGATATCACCAGGCGGGCTGGCATCTTCGCCCAGATGGGTCTGCGCTACACCACCGGCATGTCCAAGGTGGACGACCTCGAAGGCACCGGGCTCGAGACCATCAACGACAACAGCGCCCGCTGGACCTTGCCTATCCTGATCGGCGGCAGGTTCCGATTCTAGTGGCCTGTCCGGGTCATATGTAACGCGCCTTCCGGGCGGGGCATCCCGCCTGGCGGCGTTGCTCATCGCTTACATGTGCCCAACATGCGCGCTCTTCGCGCCTTGCCAGCCGGGCGCCGCGCTCCGGAATCCGCATCACATATGACCCGGACTGGCCACTAGTCGCCACGCGAGCGCCGGCCGCAGTCACCGGGCCCAGGGACGGTGGCCGGAGTTCAGTTCTCCAGGGCGAACACCCACACCGCGCCCCCTTCCGGCACCTCCGGGTACTCACCCGGCCGGATGGCATTGAGCCGGTTCTGCATCGCGCGCGCGTCGATGCCCCAGCCCGACTGCACGGCGATGTACTGGCGGCCGCCGAGCGAGAAGGACGAGGGCTGCCCGATGACGCCCGAAGCGGTCGGAAATTCCCAGAGCACTTTTCCCGTCCGGGCATCGAACGCCCTGAACATGCGGTCTGAGGTTCCGCCGCTGAAGACCAGCCCGCCGCCGGTGGCGAGCAGCGGTCCCCAGTTCGACGACTTGGCGAAGGTGTGGGTCCACGCCCGGGTCCCGGTGTCCACATTCCACGCCTGCACTTCTCCGATGTGGTCGGCGCCCGGAGCGATGGACACCACGGCTCTCGCGCCGGTGAAGGCGGAGCCAGGTGCGTACTTCACGGGCAGCCCTTCCATCGCCGCGCACAGGTTGTTGTTGGCTGGCACATAAATGAGGCGCGTCTGTGGGCTGAAGGCGATGGGCGGCCAGTTCTTTCCGCCCCATTGCGAAGGGCAGAACTCGCCGGTCGTGCCGGTGCCGGGCTTGCGTGCTGGGTCGACGTCGGGCCGGCCGGTCACGGGATCGAGCCCGCGAAATGCTGTCTGGTGGACGTACGGCACGCCCTGGGCAAACTTGATGGCCCCGTTGCCGCGCTCGAGGAACCACAAGTACCCGTTGCGGGCCACGTCGATGAGCCCCTTCACCGTCCGGCCGTTCCGTTGGAAGTCGACCAGAATCGGCGGCGACACTTCGTCCCAGTCGTACGATTCGTTGGGCGTGTACTGGAAGTGACCGCGGATTTGCCCTGTCGCAGCGTCCACGGCAATGGTCGAAGCCGTGTAGAGATTGTCGCCGGGCCGCTGGTCGCCCATCCACGGCCCGCCATTGCCGGTGCCCCAATACGCCAGCTTGGTCTCGGGATCGTAGTTGCCGGTCACCCACACCGAGCCGCCGCCGGTCTTCCACTGATCGCCGTTCTTCGGCCAGGTGTCGCTTCCGGGCTCCCCCGGCGCGGGAACGGTGTAGGTCCTCCACAGCTCCTTGCCGGTGTCGGGGTCGTAGGCGGCGATGAAGCCGCGGATGCCGAGCTCTCCCCCTGACGTGCCGACGAGCACCTTGCCATCGGCCACGAGCGGGGCCAGGCTCATGTAGTGGCCGCTGCGGTTCTCGGCCACCGGGGTCGACCACACCGTGCGCCCGGTGCGGGCGTCCAACGCGATCAGCACCGCGTCGCTCGCGGCCAGGAACACCTTGTCGCCGAGAAGGGCGACGCCGCGAGTGGTCGGATGCCGGTTGATGACCGAGGGCGCGAGTGGGCGCCGATACCGCCAGAGGATCGTGCCCGTTTTCGCCTCGATGGCAATGACCTGGCTGCCCGGCGTTGCCACGAACATGACGCCGTCGTGAACCGTGGGCGCGGCTTCGTGCCCGTTGATCACACCGGTCGAAAGCGACCACACCGGCCTCAGCCTGGCGACGTTGGCCGTCGTGATCTCGGCCAGGGGGCTGTAGCCCCACCCGTCGTAGGTACGGCGATTCATTGTCCAGTCGCCGTCCTGCGGGCTGCGCAACCGCGCCTCGGTGACCGGCGTGTAGTCGCGGAGCACGGCCGGCATGGGCGTCGGCCCGGACGGGGCCTGCGGCGGAGTGAATCCGGGCGGCGACTCCTGCGCCACGAGCGCAACAGCGACGGCCGCGAGCACGAGCAACGCTGGAGCGAGGACGCGAGCTCGAAGCATGAGCCTCCTTTCCTCGAAGGACATTTCAGCCCCTGGGCGGCCGGATGGTATCACCACAGGCAGGAAACGGGAGTCGCGCCGTTGCGGTAGAATCCGCCACACAGGCGCCCGTCGCGGGTGGACGCCGGGGAGGACGTATGCGGTGCGCTTCATCTGCCGTCGATCGTCGCCGGTTCCTGAACACGCTCTCGATCGCGAGTCTGGCCGCGCTCGCGCCCCGGGGCGCCTTCGCGCAGCAGCTGAGGGAAACGGCCGAAACCACCGAAGGCCCGTTCTACCCTGACAAGCTCCCGCTGGATACCGACAACGATCTGTTGATTCTCAACGATGGCATCACTCCGGCCATCGGCGAGATCACGCATCTGACGGGCCGCGTGTTGACGTCGTCGGGCCTGGCGGTCCGCAACGCGATCGTCGAGATCTGGCAGACCGACGCGGACGGCTCCTACGTCCACACGGGCGGCCGCCAGGAGAAGAAGCCGTACGACGCGAACTTCCAGGGCTACGGGCGCTTCCTCAGCGATGCCAAGGGCCAGTACTACTTCAGGACCATCAAGCCGGTGGAGTACACGCTGGTCGGTGCGCACCGCTGCCCGCATATCCACGTGGCGGTCAGCCAGAACGGCCGGCGCATCTTCACGTCACAGTTCCTGATCAACGGTCATCCCGCGAACGTGGGCGATGGGGTGGTGACGAGGCTTGACCCGAAGGCGCTGCAGACCATCCTCGTGGACTTCAAGCCGCTGCCCGGCTCGACGCTCGGCGAGCTGACCGCGAACGCCGACGTCGTGCTCGGCAAGACGTACAACGAACTGCAGCCGATGTCGAAGGACTCGCTGAAGGGCACCGCGAAGTCGACCTCCCAGCCCAGGCGCCGCGGCTGAGGCGTCGCGGACCTGACAACGTGGGGGCCGCCTTTAGGCGGCCCGAGGTCAGGGCCGGCTGAAGCCGACCCCTACGACGGGGCGCGCGCAAGCTGGCGGCGGCTATCGCTTCAGTGCCTCGTCGAGGAGGAACAGGTCGGTGAGGACGGCCCGCAGGTGGCTCGATGCGTTCAAATTGTCCACGAGCGTCGATCCAATCGAGGCCTGCGCGAGCACGAGCCGGACGGCGGCCCTGGCGTTTCGCGCGTCGTGATCGAGCACGTTCACGAACGCCTCATAGGGTGCCGGCTCCTCGGGATCCAGTAGAGCCACCGCGCGCCGGGCCGCATCGGCCAGGCCGTCGAGCGCCTGTTCACACTTGCGAAGGAACTCGCGGATCTGGCTGCCCGCCGTGCTGCCGTGCTCGCTCGGAAGCCCTTGAGCGGCGTAGGCGAGCATGAATTCGTACGCTTCTTCGATGGCGTCGCATCGCGCGGCGAAGGCGGCTCTGGCCTCGTCGCCCGCCGCGGACGACGAGACAGTCGTTGATGTCGGAGTCGGTTCGCTGCTCACGGGCGGCCCGCCGGCGGATTCGCGGTCACGCGCCAGCGTTCCGGCTCGTGGTGCTCGAGGTATTGCCGGCGCGTGATCCAGCCGAGAATCATCCCCTTCGTGATCCACCATTTCTCGGGACGGATGGCGAAGTAGACGTGGGCGATCACCAGACCCACGAGTGCGACGCCGGCCAGCCCATGGGCCACGTAGGTCACACCCCAGGTCGCGTCGCTCAGCAGGTACGGGTTTCGGGTGAAGATCGGCGTCCGGACGCGCGACATCATCAGCACGCCCGTCGTCGCCGCGCCGAGCGCGGTTACCACGATCGCGGTGTGATAAAGGCGATTGCCCAGCGGGTATTTGCCTGACTTCGGCCCGGGCACCTCGCGTCCCAGCTCACGCATCAGTTCGGCCTTGAGCTCGGGCATGTCCTTGGGGCCGACCCAGATGGACCAGAAGTCGAGCCACACGGACGCGTGGACGATGTGGAAGACGATCGAGCCGGTGAGCACCAGTCCGGCCACCCAGTGCCACGTGACCCAGGGAAACTTCACGCCGGCTACGGGGAGGAACGCGGTGAAGAGCAGCACGAACATGGACGCCGCCATCACCCAGTGGAAGAGCCGCGCCATGAGCGAGTGCCGCTCGATGCGCTCGGGCAGGCTCGCAAACGTCGCCTCCAGCCGGTCGGTCTCGGTCGCCGGCCGCTTGCGGTGCGCGGAGAGCAGCATGTAGCTGCCGTGCGCCACGAGGAACATCAGGCCGGCAACGAGCGACGCCCAGAAGAGCGTCCACGAGACGTGCGTCAGAATGCTCTCGCCCCAGGGGTTCAGCCCCCACTTGACGAAATCCATGTCTCACTCCTACGTGTCGACGTTGCCCCTGATGGCCCGCTTCACGAGGTTCCGCATCAACGGCACCTTGTAGGCGTTGTAGCGAAGCACCTGCGCCCCCTCGATGGCGATCTGCCCGGCACGCTCCGCCGTCTCCTCGTTGCGGGGCTGGCCCACGACGGCTGCTTCGACCGCATGCAGGCGCAGCGGACGCGCCGCGGCGGCGTTCACCACCATTCGAATGCGCTCGATCCGGCCGCCCGCGTATCTCGTGGCCGACGCCACGTTCAACAGCGGGAAGTCCCACACGTTTCGATCGCGCACCTTTTCGAAGTAGAACACCGCGCCGGCCCACGTGGCTGGAATGCGAATCGCCGTGAGGAGTTCGTCGGGGGCCAGCACTGTCATCCGCGTGATGTCCGTACCGGGGCCGATGAAGAAATCCTCGGCCTCGACCACACGCTCGCCCCGCGGGCTCCTGATGACCATCTGCGCGTCGAGGGCGACGAGCGCCGGCGCGGTGTCGGAGGGGTTGACCGCCACGCAGCGATCGGCGCCGAGGATGGCGTGCTCCCGATTGACGGCCGTGGGCGTGTCCGCATAACAGATGTTGCCGCCGGCCCGGTAGCAGGTCCATCCCGCGCGGTAGTACCAGCACCGCGTGTCCTGCGACACGTTGCCCCCGAGCGTGCCCTGGTTGCGAATCTGCGGCGAGGCGACGAGCTCGGCGGCCTCGGCGAGGAGCATGAACTTCTCGCGCACCTGAGGATTCCTGACGATCTCGGTCAGCGTCGTCGCCGCGCCGATCTCGAGTCCGCCGTCGCGTTCCTTGATGCCACGCAACTCGGCGACACGGCTCAAATCGATGACCACGCTCGGACGCTTGATGCGATCCTTCAGCCAGTCGAAGGAATCCATGCCGCCGGCCATCACCCACGCATCGGGGCTGTACCGGCCGAGGAGCGCGACCGCGTCAGCCGTGCTCTCCGGCTGGAAGAGCTCGAACGCGGGCATCACGTCGTGAATCACGGCCATGACGTCTCTCCTTCAGATATGGGCCGTCAGCGGCTCGATCGTCGGCCGGCCCGCTTCGAGCGAGGTCAGGATCATGTCGAGCGTGACCGGGGCGCGCTGAAAGATGTTGTCGCCCAGCGCGTCGCTGATCGCGTTGAGAACCGCGCAGGCGCCGGCGCCGACCGGCGGCTCGCCGATGCCGCGCGCGCCGACCGGAGTCTCGGGATCCGGGATGTCCAGCGCGGCCCACGCCATCTGCTGAGGGGCATCGAGAATGGTCGGGGGCTTGGTGTGGTGGAATCGCCGCGCCAGCGCCACCCCGTACTGCTGGTCGTAGACCCACTTCTGCCCGATCGTGTGTCCGATGCCGAGCATCGAGCGCCCGAGAATCTGCCCGCCGAGGGCACGCGGGTGGACCACCGTGCCGACGTCGGCGACGGCGAGGTAATCGAGGACGTGGTACTTGCCGGTCTCGACGTCGATCTCGACTTCGGCGAACCCGGCCACGAAGGAGCGTGACTGGCCGTCGCGCGGATAGTTGTCCTTCGCGACGCCCATCAGCCCCTGCCCGGCGAGCGCCGTGCCCGACGCGGTCGTGAACTTGTTGATGTCCTTCGGCAGTTCGTGGCCGTCGTACACCCCGCCGAGCTCGATCGCCCGGTGCGCCGCCTTCGCCAGGGTCATGCCCGCCCCGCCACCCTTGCGGAAGACCCGCTCGTTGGCCACCTCGTAGTCCTCGGGACGGCCACCGAGATCTTTGGCCGCGATCTCCTGCAGCTTCTTCTTCGCGTCCATCCCGGCCGCGTGGGCGGCCCGGGTCATGGCGTGGATCGTCTGGCTGCCGCCGCTGTTGCACGTCCACGGCAGGTTCTTCGCCGTGTCGCCCCAGGTCACCACCACTTTGTCCCAGGGGACGCCGAGGATCTCGGCCGACACACGATGGCAGTCGGTGACGGATTCGGTGCCGTGATTGCCGATTCCGGACTGGATGTAGAGATGGCCGTCCGGCTTGATGACGAAGAGGCCGTCGTAGCCGGTGGAGCCGGCACTGTAGGTGCTCACCGCGACGCCGACGCCGCGCACCTTGGTGCCGACGCGCTGACCGCTGCGCGCCTTGCGTTCGTCCCACTTGAAGAGGGCGGAGCCCTTGTCGAGCGCTTCCTTGACGAATGCGCTGGTCACGTACTGCCGCACTTGCTTCGGTCCTCCAGGCGGACCGAACAGCGCCTTGCCGGACGGCGCGTTGACGCGGCGAATCTCCACCTGATCGATCTTGAGCTGACGCGCCGCTTTCGCGATCACCGGCTCCATCAGCATGTGGGACTGCGTGCCTCCGGGCTGACTCTGCGGACCTCTGGGCGGCGTGTTCGTCAGCACCGAAATGCCGCGGAAGCGCATCGCCTTCGGCTGATACATCAGCGAGGCGATGACGCCAGTGTTGTTGCAGTCGCCCTGGCGCTCGAACGGACCGTTGTCGCTGACCGAGCACATGTCGAGCGCCGTGATGCGGCCGTCCTGGGCGAAGCCGACCTTCATCCGCCCCCGGACGCCCGGACGCGCGCGGCCGATGTACTGCTCCTCTTCGCGCGTGACGCGCATCATCACCGGCGCGTTGGCCTTCTTCGCCAGGAGCGCTGGAATCATCAGTGAGATCGCGCCGGTGATCTTGCTGCCGAACCCGCCGCCGGTGTACTCGCTGACGACCACGACGTCTTCGGGCGGCACGTTGACCCAGCGCGACACGCCGAGCACCGTCTGCGCGGTGCTCTGTGAGCCCGTGTAGACGTGGACCTTGCCGTTCTGCCAATACGCCATGACCGTGCGGGTCTCGAGCGTCTGGTGGCTGGTGTCGGGCGTGACGAAAGTTTCGTCGAGCACGAGCGCGGCGTCCTTGAAGCCGGACTCGAGATCGCCGTACGCCCAGGCCTCCGGTGCCCCCTCCATCATCGGCAGCCGGCCGGCGTTGGCCTCGGCCAGCTCCGCCGGCGTCCACTTCATTTCACGGATCTCGGGTCGCGGCGGGCTCTGCGGCGGTGGGGCCCCGGCCGGCGTGGGCGGCGGGATGAACCAGTGGTTGCCCTTGGTGCGGGCGTTGGGGCCGCCCGGACGCAGGCTCACCAACGGATCGACGACGAAGGGCAGCGGCTCGTACTCGATCTCGATCCGCTCGATGGCCTCGACCGCCGCCGACTCGTCGACCGCCGCCACGGCCAGAATCGGCTGGCCCTGATAGACCGGCTCCTTCGTGAGCGCGACCTCACCATCGAGGTTGGCGAGAATCAACTGGCCGTTGTCGTTCACGGCATCGGCCGGGGCGGGCAGGTCGTCGGCCGTCAGGATGGCCTTCACGCCAGGCACGGCCATCGCCGCGCTCGTGTCGAGGCGGGTCACCCGCGCGTGCGGGTGCGGGCTCAACAAAAGCTTCGCGAAGAGCATGCCCTCGGCGCGAAAGTCCTCGGCGTACTTGCTCTTTCCCGTCACCTTCGCGATGAGGTCCGGAGTGGTGTAGTTCTGTCCGACGAGCTTCTTAGCCATGTCACGCCTTCCGCATGTTCTCAGCACCGCGCATCAGCGAGGTGAGGATCTTGTCGTAGTCCTGGCAGCGACAGAGGTTGCCGGAGATCCCGTGTGCGAGCTGCGCGCGCGTCGGGTTGGGATTCGTCTTCAGGAAGCCCACCGTGGCCATGATGAAGCCGGACATGCAGAACGCGCACTGGAAGCCCTGCTCGTCGACCACGCCCTGCTGCACGGGGTGCAGTGTGCCATCGGCGGCAGCCAGTCCCTCGATGGTGACGATCCGCTTTCCACGCACCGCGTGCGTGAGGACAGAGCACGAATAATGCGGCACGTCGTCGACGAGCACCGTGCACGCGCCGCATTCGGCGCGGTCGCATCCGAGCTTGGTGCCCGTCAGGCCCAGCTTGTAGCGGAGCGTTGTGGCCAGTGTTTCCTGCTTCAGTACGTCGACGCGACGTTCCTGCCCGTTGACCGTGAGCGTGATCAGGCGCTCGACGCTGCCGGGTGCCGACGGCTGCTGCCCGAGCACCGACGACGAGCGCCAGAGGTACGCCGCCGAGGACACAGCGGCGCCTGAAGCGATGACACCCTTGATGAAATTGCGGCGAGAGACGTTCCTGGGTGTGTCGTCAGTCATCGTCTTGTCTTCCATGGAGAGGCCACCTATTCGAAAGGGGCGGACGGCCGACCGCGAGGCAGGCAAAAAATAGCGCCGAGCGGCTTGGAACGCAACGGGTACTTTGGGGGTACTCGCTTGGGCTTCGCCCGTACAATGCGCCACGTGCCGAGCTGCCGTCGGACCCCGACCCCGCGTGGGCTGGCCCTGGCGCTCGCCGTGGCGTCTGTCACCGTGACTGGAGCATGCGGCGCGCCACGCCCGGAGCCTGCCAGGAAGGAAATCGTCGTCTGGAAGCAGCTGGGATCGTGGTCGGGCCGCGGGAACGCCCAGACCGAATCGTTCCTGGGGCTGACGGGTTCGCTGCGTTTCCGCTGGCGCACCGCCAACGAAGATCCCAAGGGGCAGGGCAGGTTCAAGCTGATTCTCGACAGCGCCATCAGCGGTCGAGCGCTCCAGGAGCCGGTCGATGAAGAGGGGCCCGGAGAGGGGACAGCCTACGCGGCTGACGACCCTCGGGTCTTCCACGTGTCGGTCGAATCCGCCAACCTGGACTGGTCGTTCACGGTCGAGGAAGCCGCTTTCGGAACGGCTTCCCCCTAGCTGCCTCGCGCTCGGCCTGTGCCCTTTTCCTACTCTTCCCTATACTCCTCCCGATGTTTCCTATCCGCCAGGAGGGCACCATGATCTCGACCTTCTCCAGCAGCCGTGCGTGGGCCATCGCGGGCTCGATCGCCTTGTTCGCGTGCGGTGGGCGTGACGCTCTCGCGCAGTCCAGTGCCCTCAGCCCAGGTTTCCTGGAGCATCCGGCGGTCACGCCGCCGCTCCTGTTCCGCGAGGTGTGGCAGCAGCCGCCCCATACGGGGCCACTCGATGACGAGAATCGCCGCATCACGCCTGAGGCCGTGACGAATCCGGACCTGGAGCTGCGGCTCTACGGTACGGATGCGCGCAACATTCAGGTGACCGAGCACAACGGCATCCCCGACCTCTGGACCGGTTTCACGACCTCGCCCGTCGCGCTGACGCTGCGGCACAAGAACGCCTATCTCGATTTGACCGGGTTGACGAGGATGCGCTGGAGGACGCGCACTGAGAATCTGCATGTGCTCCATCCAGTCGTCAAGCTCGCGGATGGCACGCTGCTGGTCGGCAGCCAGACGTTCTCGAGCCCGCAGAGGCGGATGGTTGGATCGGACGCCTTCTCGGGCAGCTTTGTCGTGTCCGAGGTGACGTTCGAGGATCAGCGCTGGTTCCGGCTCGATCCGGCGAAGGTCGTCACGATGACGGAAGTCGGAAACCCGGACCTGAGCCGTGTGGACGAGATCGGCTTTGTCGATCTCATGCCGGGCGGCGGACACGGCTTTGCCGGCTGTTCCAACGTCTCGTGGATCGAGGTGTACGCGACCCCACGCAAGCGTTGAGCTCCGCTTCGATCTCGCGCCGGATCACGCCATATGTGAGGATCATCGTGCCACTTCGTCGGCGGATTGACACCCGAACCGGCGTGGCGGATAGTCTGCGATTCATGCGCAGACTCCCTGCAGCCGTCGCGGGTGTGGTGGTGTGGATCGGACTGTTGGCCGTCGCGGGAGAGGCCCAGGCGCCGCTGCACGACAGTCAGTACTCCGACGCGGACATCGCGTACGGGGCGACGTTGTACGTAGCGAAGTGCGTCACCTGCCACGGCACGCAAGGTGACGCGATTGGCGGAGTCAACCTGCGCAGCGGCACCTTTCGCAACGCCGTCATCGACCGCGATCTCGAGCGCTTCATCAGAGCCGGGTCGCCGGCTGGGATGCCCGCGTTTGTCCTGGACAACAGCGAGATGGCCGGCATCATCGCGTACGTGCGCAACATGAATGCGTTCGACGCAGCGGCGGTGAAGACAGGCGATGCCACGCGCGGACGGGCCATCTTCAACGGCAAGGGCGCCTGCACCGGTTGTCATCGTGCCGGCGCCGCCGGATCGATCGTGGGTCCGGATCTGAGCGATGTCGGCGCGGCCCGGAGCGCCGGTTCCCTTCAGCGCTCGCTCGTCGATCCGGCCGGCCAGATGATGCCCATCAACCGTCCTGTGCGGGTGATGACGAAAGACGGCGCGATCGTCAACGGCCGGCGGCTCAACGAAGATACCTACAGCCTTCAGCTCATGGACGACCGCGGGACACTGCGCTCGTTCCTGAAGGCCGATCTCCGGG
>Ga0184628_10000143_pt1 | contig 41358 bp, 35 predicted proteins | sample PLM4_5_b1_FD_133149 | JGI IMG/M metagenome (GOLD analysis project Ga0184628, IMG submission 133149) | Groundwater sediment microbial communities from an aquifer in East River, Colorado, USA - PLM4_5_b1 | ecosystem: Environmental > Terrestrial > Soil > Riparian zone | place: USA: East River...
CGCCCCGGCACGATCGAACTGTTGCGGAAGCTGGGGGCGAAATAGAGTGGAGTGCATGAACTGGGTCAGTCCCCATTTTGTCCGCTCCGAATCGAATTCGAGAGGAGCTTCAATGAGAACTGTAAGCCTGCTTACCGTACTGATCGTCCTGTGCCTGCCTGCCGTAGTCTTCGCGCAGACTCCGGCCCAGACGCCGCCGCCCTGCGTTCCAGCGGGAAATGTCCAGTTCGTCTGTGGGCAGACGGCCCCTGAAGATCTGGTTGCTGTTCCCGGTTTGGAGTGGGTGGTTGCTTCCGCCTATGCGGGACAGGGAGGCATTCGTATCATCAACGTGCGCACGAAGGTCTCAACCCTCGCATACCCGAGCGCCACCGCAAAGGAAACTCTGGATGCGAAAACCTATGGCGCTTGCCCCGGCCCTCCGGACGCTGCGCACAAGACGATGTTCACCACCCATGGACTGGCGATCCGCGAAGGGAAGAACTCGGTACACACTCTGTACGCCGTGAATCACGGCAAGCGCGAGTCGATCGAAGTCTTCGAACTCGATGCGAAGCTCAGCCCACCGGTATTGACGTGGATCGGCTGTGCAGTCGCTCCCGATCCGATCGGCTTGAACGAAGTGCTCCCGCTGCCGGACGGTGGTTTCATAGGAACGGACTTTCTCGCACGCGGTGACGCGAACGCCCGAGCAAAGATGTCCGCCGGCGAAGTAAACGGCGCACTCTGGGAATGGCATTCCGGAAAGGGCTGGGCCAAAATTCCGGGCAGCGAAGCCTCCGGGGCCAATGGATTGGAGTTGTCGAAGGACGGCAAATGGCTCTATGTCGCGGCATGGGGCAACAATAAGTTCTTTCGCATGTCGCTCGGACAGACTCCGGTGAAGCGTGATGAGATCCCTCTGGGCTTCCGCCCCGACAATGTGCGATGGGCGCCAGACGGCAAGCTTTTTGTCACGGGACAGGGTGGAACAGGCCAGGCGCAGACCACCAACATTGTGAAGATCGATCCTGACACCCTCAAGGTTACGGAGATCCGTACGGAGCCCAATACGCCGGGGTTCGGAGCCGGCACTGTCACCGTGCAAATCGGCAAGGAGCTCTGGGTGGGATCCTATCGCGGCGACCGTATCGCCATTTTCCCCACACCGTAGGCGAATGTTGCAGGGGCGGTCCGATCTCAAGATGGGACCGCCCGCAGGAAATGCGCGGTCACAGGCCGCGCCTGCAGTAGCAAGGGAGTTCCCATGTTGAAAACATCATTCACCGGTATGGTTCTGGTTCTTCTGCTTGCGTTTATCGCAATCGGCGAGCAGGCCGCGCAACCCCAGCGCGGTCCGGCGGCACCTCTTCCCGAACCGAAAGTCGTGAGAATTGATCCTGCATTCGATGCGATTGCGCCGGCCGGCGCGGCGATCGAAAAAGTTGCCGGCAACTTTGGCTTCGTTGAGGGACCGGTGTGGACGCGCCAGAATTCGCTGATCTTCAGCGATCTTCCGGGCAATGCGATCATGCGAGTCACTCCTGCCGGTGTAGTGAGCGTCTTCCGTCAACCCATCTACTACGGGACGGCGTACCGCCAGGGATTTCATATCGGATCCAACGGACTCACGCTGGATCCGCAGGGACGCGTCGTCATCGCCGAACATGGAAACCGGCGCGTCACCCGGGTTGAGACGACGGGTGAACTCACCGTACTGGCAGACAAGGTTGACGGGAAGCGGTTGAACAGTCCGAATGATGTCGTTGTGAAATCCGATGGCAGCGTCTACTTCACCGACCCACCGTACGGACTCCCGCAACAGAACACGGATCCCGCGAAGGAAATTCCATACAGCGGCATCTACCGCATCAAGAGCGGAAAGGTGGAGCTGCTGTCACAGGAAACGCAGTGGCCGAACGGCATCGGATTCTCTCCAGACGAACGTTTCCTTTACGTTGCGAACAGCGATCCGATGAAGCGATTCTGGATGCGCTTCGAAGTGAAACCGGACGGCACACTCGGTCCGGGTTCGCCGTTCTATATGGTTCCCGCAGATGGCCCTGCCGGAATTCCCGACGGTTTGAAATTGGATACCGCCGGCAATCTGTATGGCACCGGGCCGGGCGGAATCTGGGTGATTTCTCCGGCGGGCACGCTGCTTGGCCGGATCGAACCTTCCGAGGTTGCGGCGAACGTGGCTTGGGGCGAGGACGGCAAGACGTTGTACATTACGGCCCGCACGTCGATATACCGCATTCGTCTCACGGCTTCCGGGAAGCAGCCATGCTGTTAAATATCAAGTTCGCCGGACGCTGGATCGCGGCCGCGGCACTTCTGATCGGCGTCACGCCTGGCGCGCAGGATGTCAGTACGAACGGAGTCACATACCAGGATCTGCGGGACGGGTTCAAGAATACGTCGCGCTGGTTGACGTATTCGGGAGACTACACGAGTCAGCGACACAGTCCCCTCACGCAGATCACACCCGCGAATGTGGACAAACTCGCAGAGCAGTGGAGCTTCAGTGCCGAAGGGATGTCTCGCGGCCGCGGTTTTGAGGCGACGCCACTGCTATTGGATGGAGTCCTCTATGTCACCGGTACGAACAACTGGGCGTGGGCGATCGATGCCCGGACCGGACGCGCGATCTGGCAGTATAAGCGGGCGCTACCCACCGGTCTCACCTACGGCGGCGGAAACATCGTGAACCGTGGCTTCGGCATGCTCGGGAACAGCCTGTTCATGGCAACACTCGACGCACACATCATTGCTTTGGATCGAATGACCGGCGCCATCCTCTGGGACACGACCCTCGCCGATTTCAAGCAGGGGCATGCCGCAACGGTTTCTCCGCTTGTCGTGAAGGACAAGGTGATCGTCGGCAATTCCGGCGGCGATGAGCCCACCAAGGGTTTCATCGATGCGTACGACGCGAAGACCGGTGCGCGTGTGTGGCGATTCAATACCATCCCCGCTCCGGGCGAACCGGGTGGCGATACATGGCCGATTCCCGAAGTCGTTCCGCGCGGCGGCGGCGCGGCATGGGTGATCGGCAGCTATGATCCGGAATTGAATCTGCTGTATTGGGGCACCGGGAATCCGAATCCCGACTATTACGATGCGGATCGCAAGGGAGACAACCTTTATACCGCATCGATTGTGGCGCTGGATGCGGACACCGGAAAGCTCAAGTGGCATTTTCAATTCACGCCGCAGGACAACCATGACTGGGATGCCAATCAAATTCCCGTGCTGGCGGATCTGAACTTTCGCGGCCAGGCGCGAAAGGTTGTCATGGTGGCCAGCCGCAACGGCTTCTTCTACGTATTCGATCGCGCAACCGGGGAGTTGCTGCTCACGAAAGTGTTCACCAATACGCAGTGGGCTCGCGAGATCGGACCCGACGGGCGGCCCATCGTTCTCCATACGGGGATGATTCTTCCCGGGGAAACCGAAGCGACGACGACCTGCATACCCGACAATTACGGCGGCACGAATTTCAGTCCGCCGTCGTACGATCCCGTCCGTCAGTTGTTCTTCGCGATGACGCGGGAGACCTGCGCGATCTATCTTCCGGTAAAGCAGGAGCCGGTGCCGGGGAGGTTGTACAACGGCGGCACGCTGAAGCGCATCTCCACACCGGAAACCGAATATAGTTCCGTGCGCGCCATTGATGTCACGACTGGAAATGTTCGATGGGAGTTCAAGGTTGGTGCGCCGTCGATGGCGGGAATCACGACAACGGCGTCCGGTCTGGTTTTCGCAGGTAGTCAGGAAGGAAACTTCAACGCGCTCGAAGCGTCAACCGGGAAGAAGCTCTGGAGTACGAATACCGGCGCCAATATTTACGGAGCCGCTGCAACAACCTTCATGCTGGATGGTCGGCAGATAGTATTGATTCCATCCGGTACCAAACTCATCGCATTCGCGCTGCCGGGGAATTAGCGGTACCCTCACCCGCCGCCCATTGTGATGGGCGGCACCCTCTCCCGTCGGGAGAGGCTTTGCTTTGAAATCGATACTTTCCAATTATTTCCCGCCGTCGTTCGTCGTTCCGGTTTCCAATGACGACGCGGCAAAAAGTTTGCGTCCGTCGGGAAGCGTGACGTCACGGCCATTGGCGCGGTTGCTGCCGTCCTTTGATTGAAAGCCGTCCACAATGACTTCCTTACCTACCGGAATGGATGTTTTTGTCCAACCCCGCTTGACCAATGCGTTCGGAGGGCCGAGTTCAATATCCCAGCTCGTCACTTTGCCACTGGCATCCTTGACGTCGATGTGAAGCCACGCATGCGGATTGATCCACTCCATCTTGGTGACATTTCCGCGCAGCTGCAGTGGCTTCTTGTCATCAAACTCTGCCGAAAAGGCGTGGTGTGCAAGGAGCTGCGCAGAAACAACCAGCAATGCGGCCACAGCAATGAGAATTTTCTTATTCATATAGTGTTCCTACTTTGCGGTCTTCGCCGCTGCAGCGTCTGCAGCCTTCTTCTCTTCGGCACGCGCGGCACTGAGAATATTCCGCAGTCCGAGGTTTCCCTCGTGGCATGCGTATTCCAGAACCGGCTGAGAATCGTCCATCGTCAACGGCATCGCGAAAGTCCACGGTTTCGTCCAGGTTTTCGGATCCTCGACGGTGACGGCCCATTTCACAGTTTTAGGAGCGACACGAGTGAAGCGTTCCGTCAGCTTCAGCGTCGCGCCATTCGCGCCGCGATACGCGTCTTCATCCCGGAAGTTTGTGGTCTCCACGACCAGCGTATCGCCTTCCCAATGACCTCGAGGATCTCCCATGTAGGAACGCACCTTCATGCTCGCATGCGGACTGCCATCGAGTGGAATGATGCGGGTCTCATGAATCATTTCGTATCGGATGGCGACGTATTCCTTCGTTTGGAGGATCTGATACGAGTTGCCATAGATCACGGGCATCATCGAGCCGGGAAGCCCGCGAGTAATGCAGCGATCGTAAAGGCTTCGGTCCTCCCACGAATCGGCGGGACCTCGGCCGCGACGTGCCTCGTTGCGAGCCGCAGTTCGCGCGGCGGCTTCGGGAGTGGTCGGCGGGATTTTTCCATCCGGCGGATCGACAACCAGCCATGCCTGGCTGCCCTTCACCATGTTGAGGTCCTTCTGCCACCAGTCTTCGGGTGCATGCAACGGTCCCGCAAACGACTCGACGGTCCGCTGCTGCGCGGCAGCCTTGAGGGCGAGGAGTTCCTCGCCCTTGATGTCCTCGAGCTTTCGCCCGGCGAACTGATTCGGGCGTTCCAGGGGAGTTCCGTTCTCGCTCAAATTGGAGAACCATCCCTGAAGGTCGGGATCGCCCCAGGAGGTTTTAGGAGCGACCCAGCTCTTTGCAGGAGCCGGAGCGCTCGCGCTCGTCTTTGCCGGACTCGGCGCCGGAGTGGGCGCCTGACCCAGGATCGCGCGCGATGCAATCGGAGCGATCAGGGTTACGACCGTCAGGGCAATCAGAGGACTAGCCAGTTTTAGAATTCGACGACTCATTGAATCCTCCTATTTTGAGGGCTTCTTCCGGAGCTCCCCATACAGTAGTTCTTCGGCATACTCGACGCATTTGAAATCCGTCAGACGGAAGTTCTTTTCCACGCGTCTGTAGAGGGGCATGCTGATTTTCCATGGCCGGGTAAAAGTCTGCGGGTCTTCGATCGTGGCTTCGTACTGCATGTGATCCACATCCGTCAGCGTGAAGCGTTCGACAACATGAAGCTGGTCGCTGTGAAAATTGCCTGCCCGATCGAACCAGGTTCCGTCGGTGAAACCCGTGCTGTCTACAACGAGCGTCTCTCCATCCCAGCGGCCGTTCGCGGTGCCCATCCAGGTATCCACTGCAGCTTCCACCGGCTTCCCCATATTGACGACGCGATCCGAACTCGCAAATTCGTAGGCCATCAGTATCGAGGAAGGTGTTTGAAGAATTTGAAAGGGGTACGGCATGTACGTCGCTCGCGGAATTCCCGGCATGTAACACTTCACTTCCGGATCGAGCGCAAGACGATTCGCGAAATTCTTCTTCCTGGTCTCAAGAGCGGCGGGTTTATAGGGAATATCTCCACCCTCAACGACGCCCTGCCCACCGGGAGTCGCGCCCCTGGCGCCCATCTGGTAAAGCTGCGGGGGCGATGGCGAGTGATCTTCCAGATCCCAATATGCGGTGCTGAAGGCTTGCCAGATTCCGTTCAGATTAGGGTGACCGTCGGCAGTACGAGGTCCGCGATATGCAGGTGCCGTCCCTCGCTGAGCAAATGCAGGCGCTACCATGCAACAAGAGCCGATTGCGAGGGCCACGATCAGTACGGTAAAGGTTCTCTTTTTCATCTCTTAGCCTGATGATCGTTGCAGTCTAGGTGCACCACCCGGGAGAGTCAAGAACAAGAGGCGTGAGGGCGGACTACTCGTAAAACGCCGGAGACTTTTTGAGTTTCGCGAAGGCCGTAATGTCGTGCTGAATCCAGAGCGCTGCACCGCTGGACTTCAGAAATGTTTCCAGCGCAGCACGCGATGCGGCGGTCTGTTGCGGGTTATAGTCCCTCGGCGGGATACGATTGAGGGTTCGCTCTTCGGGATAGTGAAAGAGGTCTCCCCCAAGCACCACTTTTCCTGTTTTCGGCAAATCCAGAAAAAGTACCTGATGGCCGGGAGTGTGTCCCGGTGCGGATTTGAGTATCACCTTGCCGTCGCCGAAGACGTCGTAGTCGTCGTCTTTATTGATGATGACCGTTTTGCTTTTGGCCAGCTTGCTGTAGTTGGCTGGGATGGTTCGTTCCGTCGATCCCGAAAACATGATGTCGTGTTCGGACTTCCGGGCAATCCAGGTGGCACCAGCGAAGTCGTTCGCATTGGCGATGTGATCCCAGTGATAGTGAGACAGAGCAAGGAAAGTGATTTCGTTGGGCCGGTAACCCGCTTCGGCGAGCTGCGCTTTCAGAGGCTTCGTCACCGTGACATCGCGCTCCGTCAGGTCCGGCAGCGCGAAGTGCAGACGTACGGGTGCGCCCGTTGGCTTCCAGCTGTCATCCCGTATCGCTCCAACGTCCCACATCAGCGTTCCTTTTGGATGAGCAACCAGGAAGCAGGCAATCGACATGTCGGTATTCCCAACTTCATTCTTCTTGAGCTGGTAAGCATCGGCGCTCGTGTAATTCAGAATGCCGCAATCGAAGACATACAACCGCAGCGATGGAGGAAGGGCCGCGATGAACGTCGTTGTGGATGCCGCTAAGATCGCGATCCCCAGAATCAGTACGAGCCGTTTCGAGTGAGTTTTGCAGGTCGCCATGGATTTTCTGTTCTCCGGAAAACCGATTCGGATTGCGCTAGGGAACGATGGCGCTCGAACGGTCTACCGAGGTGCCGGCTCCGACCATTCCCGCCGGAGACAAATTGTTGTCCTGGCAGACGTATTCAAACAATTCGCCGCCCGCGGTCCAGCGCAGCATAAATCCGCCCGTCCAAACGGCGGTGTAGGCGCCCGGATCATCGATGGTCGCCTCGTACTTCAAGGTGTTCGTGTCCATACGGGTAAAGCGTTCGATCATATGCAGCTGGCTGGTTGTTGGAGTGCCTTCCCGATCGATCCACGCCTTTTCGGTATACCCAATGGTGTCGACCACCAGGCTCTCGCCATCCCATTTCCCAATCGAGTGACCGTAATAGGTTGGGTTGAGATTTTTCGGGTGCTCACGGCCATCCATATAGATCGTGCGAAAGGTGTGTGGTCCGCCGATATCGAAGATGAACACGCGTTGCAATTCCGGAATCTCCGTGATTTCCACTCCATATGGCGTGATGAACTCGCGCGGACCCGGCGATGCCTTACAGCGCGTATGGGGCTCGTCACTTTCAATGTTCAATTCGCGGGTATCGTGAAGCGCTTTTGCCCATGGCTGAAACGGAACATCCTCGGCACGTATGGCATTCGGCAATTGCGTCGCCGCACTGGCGCGATTCACGCTGAAGGGGAAGATATAGAGTTGATTGATTCCCGCCGGCGACCAGATTCCATGTTCTCCCGGAGGAGAGCTGAAGTTCACGTGGCCATTGGGAAGATGCGGCGTGGGCAATGCCGGTGCGGCTGGCGCCGCGGGCGCATTGCCGCGACCGCCCTGGGCGTAAAAAGGCACCACAAGAGAAATCGCTCCAACCAGGCACAAACAAATGAAGACGGCTTTTTTCATGGCGAATTCTCCGAATCGGGCGGTATTCCAGAAAAGAGCGCAGCCCGGTACTTTGTCGCGCTAAGCCTACTGTAGGCTTCTGGAATTGGCAATGCGGTTGATTCGTTTGGAATTCGTTCTGCCGTTGCGGCACCTCCAGCGTGTATGATTTCGGCGAAAAAGGAGCCTTCATGAAACGACGTATTCAAATTGCCGTGTCTGTCATCACTATTTCCATTGCGCTTCTGGCTTACGAATTCACTGCACTCTCGCAGCAGCGTGGCGCTCCTGCAGTACCTGGAGCGGCGGTTCCAGCTGGACAAGCTGCGCAGGGAGGGCAGCGCGGTCAGGCTCTGCCAGGCACCGAAACCGGCTGGTCCCTGTTTCAGACGCGTTGTGCCGTGTGTCATTTGAATCCCGCAGTGGACCTTGCGATTCCGGGAACGGTGTTGCGTGAGATGACGCCGGAGAAAATTTTTGCGTCGTTGACGACAGGTTCCATGAAAGAGAAATCCGAAGGAATCACCGATCCACAGAAGCGTCGAATTGCGGAATTCCTCTCTGGAAGACCGATGGGAAGCTCTCCGGCTGGCGATGCGAAGAACATGCCCAATAAATGCGCGCAGAATCCGGCGATGACGGAACCCGCGGCCGGCGCCAGCTGGAACGGCTGGGGCAACGACAACAGCAATACACGATTCCAGCCTGCGGCTCAGGCTCGTCTCACTGCCGCCGATGTTCCAAAGCTCAAACTGAAATGGGCCTTTGGATTTCCAACGGGCGAGACCACAAGCTCGCAGCCAACGATCGTTTCGGGCAGAGTTTTCGTTGGCAGTGACAATGGATACATCTATTCACTGGACGCCGCGACCGGATGCGTTTACTGGTCGTTTGAAGGCGGATCGATCGTACGAGGTTCACTGGCGGTTGGTAACGTTTCGGGACAAGGAGACGCGCGCTACGCGGTGTTCTATGGAGACGGTCACGCCAACATTTTCGCAGTGAATGCCCAGGACGGCCGCCTTCTCTGGAAAACCAAGGTGGACTCGCACATTGTCGCGCGCATCACCGCGGGGACCCGCTACTACAACGGCAAGCTGTTTGTGCCGGTTTCGTCTTCGGAAGAGTTCAGCAGCGGCACGCCGGACTATCCCTGCTGCACGTCCCGAGGCAGCATCGTGGCGATGGATGCCAACACCGGGAAGATTTTATGGAAGACGTGGGTTGTGCCGGGCGAAATGAAAGCCTACAAGATCCAGTCCAATGGCGTGGTGTTGTATGCGCCCGGAGGCGGTGGAGTTTGGAATGCGCCGACGATTGATCCCGCGCGTCAGGCTGTTTATATCAGCACGGGTGATGCGACCACTTTCCCTTCACCTGCGACAACGGACGGAGTAATTGCCGTCGACATGAATAACGGGAAGCTTCTCTGGTCCTATCAGGCCGACGAGAAGGATGTTTTCATGGGAGGCTGCAATGGTGCGGTTCGCAGCGAGGCTTGTCCGAATCCCATGGGCCCGGATCTTGATATAGGAAACTCTCCAATTCTTAAAACGCTACCCGGCGGAAAACGGGCGTTGCTCGTCGGCACCAAGCAGGGACATGTGATCGCGCTGGATCCCGATAACAACGGTGCCGTGCTTTACCGAGTCCTGGCTACAACCGGCCAGCCCGTCATCATGAGCGGCGGACGGGGCGGCAATATCGTGTGGGGCGGAGCGGCGGACGATCAGAATGTGTACTACGGAGCCGGAGGAGGCGCCGGCCTTGTGGCGTTGCGTCTTGCCACCGGAGAAAAAGTTTGGGCCTTCACACCAACCCAGGGCGGCACTCTGGGCGCGGCGCCCACGGCAATTCCAGGCGTAGTTTTCGAAGGCGCATCAAATGGGCGGCTCTTCGCCGTTTCCACCACAAACGGGAGTTCGATCTGGGAATTCAATACCGCTCAGGAATTCACGACGGTGAACAAAGTGCCGGCTCACGGCGGCGCAATCTCGGTATCGGGCGCCGTAATCTCCGGCGGGATGTTGTTTGTGAGTTCGGGTTACGCGATTACCAGCGCGCCATCCGGAGGGAACGTCCTGCTGGCGTTTTCGGTGGAGTGAGACACGTGGTTCTGGTTCATGCGTTGGGCACCGCGCCCAAATAGGTCTTCGTGGGCCTTTTCAGATCCGGTTTGGCTTCATCTTCCGGCAATTGATCCGCCAGTCCCTCATTTAGGAGTGGTCTGTCCCCATAACTTCACAACTCCATCATTGGAAAGTGGGGTTGTCTCGGTTAAGCTTTGACGTTTCCTTTGTGACATGACGGAGTACTCATGAGGACTACTGAAACTAAGTGATGGCTAAAGAAGAATCCTGGACTGTTCGAGACTCTGAAGAGCTCTATCGCGTCAAGCTCTGGGGAGAATCCTATTTTTGTGTCAATGCCGAAGGCCATCTGGAAGTTCGTCCGGTACTTGGAGATCCCATCGGTATTGACCTTTTCAAGGTCGTTAAGGACCTGCGGCAGCAGAAAATTGAATTCCCGCTCCTGATCCGCTTTCAGGATCTGCTTCGTTCGCGCGTCGCTGAAATCAACACCGCATTCCGAAAAGCAATTGAGGAAGCCGGTTATCAGAACGCATACATCAGCGTTTATCCCATTAAAGTAAATCAGCTGCACGAAGTGGTTCAGGAAATCCTGGAGGCCGGCCGGCCGTTCGGATTTGGTCTGGAATGTGGTTCCAAGGCAGAGCTTGTTGCTGCGCTGCCGCATCTGGAGGACGACCGGACGCTACTAATCTGCAATGGCTACAAGGACGGAATCATGATCCGGCTTCTGCTGATTGGTCAGCAGCTCGGGAAAAACGTCATCCCGATTCTTGAGAAATATGCCGAACTTCGTCCGCTGATGCTTCAAGCAAAGGCGTTGGGCATCGTTCCGAGATTCGGAGTTCGCGTCAAGGTATCGGCGACGGGATCCGGCAAATGGGCGGCATCCGGCGGAGACAGTTCGAAATTCGGAATTTCAATTACGGAACTGGTGAAGCTGCTGGAAGACGTGAACACATATGGCATCGCGGATGGCTTCAAGCTGCTGCACTTCCATCTCGGGAGTCAGATTCTCGATGTTCAAAACCTGAAACAGGCCGTCAAGGAAATCGCGCGCGTTTACGCGACTCTGCGCCGCCGGGGATTGGACATTCAGTATGTCAACGTCGGCGGTGGACTTGGAGTCAACTACGAGGCGGGAGAAGTCACATCGCCGCATGGAATCAATTACACGCTCGAAGAGTATGTGAATGCCGTTGTGTACTCGGTGAAGGAAGTCTGCGACGCTGAAAAGGTTCCCCATCCCATCCTGGTATCCGAAAGCGGACGAGCGCTGACCGCGCATCATTCGGTCCTGATTGTTGAGGTGATCGCGGCCAACGTGCGTGATGCTGCCGAGGACAACAGCGTCCCGGAATCGGCGAGTCACCAGCTGGTGAACGATCTCGCCCGGCTTCTGGGTTCGGTAACCGACAAAACTTCTCGACGGAAGTCTTTGCCTTTTCTGCTCGAAGTTTTTCACGACGTTGCCGAGAAACGGCAGGAGGTCAGCACACTTTTCGAATTGGGCTACCTCACGCTGGAGCAGAAGGCGCTGGCCGAAAGGTTTTACTGGGCAACGTGCGGCACGATCAATCGCATGGTACAGAAACGCAGCCGTGAAGCGCTTCCCAAGGATCTGCTGGCCATGCAGGAACAGTTGAACGACCAGTACCTCTGCGACTTTTCAGTGTTTCAATCCATTCTGGACTACTGGGCCATCGGTCAGGTGTTTCCAATCATGCCAATTCAGCGCCTGGACGAACAGCCGGGACGTCTGGCAACGCTTGTAGATTTGACCTGCGATTCGGATGGAAAGGTTGATCGGTTTGTGTCTCCTACCGGAACGAAGAACGCACTTGAGCTGCATCGTCTCAATGAAGGCGAACCGTACTACCTGGGCTTCTTCCTGATGGGCGCCTACCAGGACATACTTGGAGACATTCACAATCTCTTCGGCAGGGTCACCGAGGTTCATGTCTATGCGGATGCGGAAGAGCCCGACAATTATTTTGTGGAAAAGGTGATCAAGGGAACGACGGTTCAGGAGATTCTGGCAGTCGTGCAGTATTTCCCGAATGACCTGCAGCGCCGAATGGAACAACTCATTCAGCAGAAAGTCAAAGAGGGCCTGATCCGTCCCAAGGTCGGCGTCCAGCTTCTGGACCAGTACAGCAAGGCGTTTCATGAATACACGTACCTCGGGCCGCGGGAATCTACGGCGTCTGACGAGCCTGCCAAATAGCAGAATCGAAAACACCCAATGGCAAGACGCAAAGTAACTATTGTTGGCGCAGGTCACGTTGGTGCGACAACAGCACAGCGGATCGCAGACAGGGAGCTTGCCGATGTGGTGCTGGTGGATGTCTTGCCGGGAATACCGCAGGGCAAGGCGCTCGATATATCCGAGAGCGGTCCAGTGGAGGGCTACGACTGTCGAATCAGCGGATCCAACGATTACCGGGAAACTGCGAATTCAGATGTGGTAGTGATCACCGCCGGAGTCGCGCGCAAACCCGGAATGAGCCGCGATGATCTGTTGCGGACGAACTACGACATCGTCAAGGATGTGACGGAGCGCGTCGTGAAGCATTCGCCGAAATGCATCATTATTGTTGTCAGCAACCCTCTCGATGCGATGGCGCAGACTGCATTTCGTATCAGCAGATTTCCACGTCAACGCGTGATTGGAATGGCCGGAGTTCTGGATTCCGCCAGGTTCCGTGCATTTATCGCCATGGAGCTGGATGTTTCGGTCGATAACGTTCATGCATTCGTACTTGGCGGACATGGAGACACAATGGTTCCCCTTCCGCGGTACTCCACTGTGTCCGGAATTCCAATTACTGAACTCATGACGAAGGAGACGATCGAGCGCCTGGCCCAGCGTGCCCGGGATGGCGGTGCGGAAATTGTGAAGCTGCTCAATACGAGCGCCTGGTATGCGCCTTCGGCGTCCATTGTAGAGATGGTGGATGCGATACTGAACGACCGCAAAAAAATTCTGCCTTGTTCCACGTTTCTTGAAGGGGAATACGGGATCAGTGACCTGTGCATTGGAGTCCCGGTAAAGCTCGGAGCGAAGGGGATCGAACAGGTCATCGAGATATCCCTCACCAATGATGAACGTGCGGCGTTGCACCGGTCCGCGGCGGCAGTGAAGGAATTGACGGACCTGCTCGGAGTTTAGAAATTCATAAGGAGTAATCATGAAGAAGCCTTTGCGCGTTGCCGTGACCGGCGCTGCCGGACAGATCGGCTACAGTATTTTGTTTCGTATTGCGAGTGGTGAGATGTTGGGGGCCGATCAGCCGGTGATCCTGCAGTTGCTGGAGATACCGGACGAGAAAGCGCTGAAGGCGCTTCAGGGCGTCATGATGGAGCTGGTTGATTGCGCGTTTCCACTGCTGCACTCGATGGCAGCGGCATCCGACCCGATGGTGGCTTTCAAGGATGTGGATGTGGCGCTGCTGGTCGGTGCGCGTCCACGCGGTCCGGGGATGGAACGCAAGGATCTGCTTGAAGCCAATGGAGCTATATTTGTCCCGCAGGGGAAAGCGTTAAATGCGGTGGCTTCGCGCGACGTGAAGGTGCTCGTGGTCGGCAATCCTGCAAACACCAACGCACTCATCGCCATGAAGAACGCGACAGGTCTGAAGCCCACGCAGTTCACAGCCATGATGCGCCTCGATCACAATCGTGCTCTCACGCAAGTGGCGCAGAAAACGGGGAAGGCCGTCAATGCGGTTAAGAAGATGACCATCTGGGGAAACCACTCGGCCACCCAGTATCCCGATCTTTTCAATGCCCAGGTCGACGGGCAGAATGCGGCGAAGCTCATCAACGATCAGTCGTGGGTTGAAGGGACGTTCATCCCAACCGTACAAAAACGCGGCGCCGCGATAATCGAAGCAAGAGGCCTCTCTTCGGCGGCATCGGCGGCAAACGCCGCGATTTCCCACATGCGTGACTGGGTCCTTGGTACTCCAGCGGGGGACTGGGTTTCCATGGGCGTACCTTCGGACGGCAGCTATGGAATTCCCGAAGGCGTAATCTGCGGCTATCCGGTGACCTGCTCCGGCGGCAGCTACGAGATTGTGAAGGGGCTGGAGATTTCGGATTTCTCAAAAGGAAAGATCGAGGGAACTCACTCCGAACTGCTCAAAGAGCGCGCGGATATCAAACACCTGCTGCAATAAAAGCGAAGGGGATCTGATCCATGTTCAATTCTTCATCCGATCGGATGGGAGTTGAGAATTGAACATGGATCAGATCCCCGGCTCGGAAGCTTCGTTGTTACTACCGCGCAGTGTCGACGAGTTGGGTCAGCGCGGTCTGATTGACCTTGATGGATTTGCCATCCTGCATCTTTTTCTGTGCATCCTGAATCCAGTTCGTAAAATACATTTCGCGCTTCGATCCCAGAAGTGCCGCGCGCGCCTGGTCCAGTCCCTTCTTTACGTCTTCCGGATCGAGATCCTTGCGCTCTTTGACTGCGAACACCAGCGTCCTGGAGGCGACAGTGCTTGGCGTGCCTGGCTTTCCGAGAGGAAGGGAGAAAATTTCCTTGTCCCGATCCGCGATCGCTCCAAACTCCGGAATTGAACCACCCCGTGCAATGGGCTCGCTGGTTTTGATCTCCACGCCAGCTGTTTTAGCCAGTGTCGATAGATCCTTCCCCGCCTTGACGCCTTCAACAATTTCGTTGGATTTTCCCGTCGCGAGCTGATTGGCCTTTTCGAGTTTGACGTCGGCCAGAACACGCGGTTTGGCTTCATCGAACGATGCATCGTGAGCTGGCTGAACATCAACGACTGAGGGGATGGCATAACCTTCATCGTTTTGAATGGCGGTTCCGATTTCATTCTTTGCCAGGCTGAAAACCTGTTTGACGATTTCGGCGGAGTTGCTCAAGCCAGGAACGTTTTGTGCGGCCGTAATCAGTGGAGTCTCGCGAACTTCAGATTCGTATTTCTGTGCCACCGCATCCAGATTCTTGTTGGTCTTCAATTCCGCAGCAATTTTCTGGGAGACTTCCGCAGCTTTGGCTGCGCCCTTTGTACCCAGTACGATGGAGCGAATGGCTTCCTTCATTTCCGCGAACGAGCGAAGCTGTGCTTCCTGCTTCTTGTTGACCTTGATGATGTGAAAACCGAATTGTGTCTGGACGAGATCGCTGACGGCGCCGACTCCAAGGCTGAATGCTGCCTTCTCGAATTCAGGAACCATCTGACCGTTACGGGAAAACTCGCCGAGATTTCCGCCTTGTGCCGCGCTGCTGTCTTCAGAAAAAGCCTTTGCGAGTGCGCCAAAATCTTCGGTGCCCTTTTTCGCGCGCTCCAGTACAGAGAGCGCTTTTGTCCGGATTGCCTCGACTTCTTCCGGAGTTTTTCCTTCGGTCTTGAACAGAATGTGCTGTGCCGCGACGGATTCCTTCAGCCGGTAGTCTTCCTGATGCAGGTTGAAATAGTCCTCAAGCTCCTTGTCTGTCGCAGTGGCCTGTTTGTGGTACTTCACCGAATCTACGAAAATGTATTTTGCCTTGCGCGCTTCGGGCATTTGATAGCGGGACTTGTTCTTCTCGTAATAATCCTTTTGATCCTGATCCGTAACCGTTACCTTGCTTTCCAGTTTTACCGGATCAATGACGAAGTAGTCGATCTTTGCCTTTTCATTCTTCTTCCGGTATTCAGCTTCCGCTTCCATGTCTGAAACACTGAGTCCTGCGGTCAGGAGGCTCATCAGCTTTTCACTGAGCAACTGGCTTCGAATGGAGCTTTCAAATTCCGGGACCGTCATGTTGTTCTGTTCAAGCAATGCCTGATAGCGCGCGTGTCCAATGAATCCGCCACTGTCGACGAAAGTCGGATATGCGAGAACCTTGTCCTGGATTTCGGTGTCCGACACCTCCAGGCCGAATCGTTTTGCTTCGACAGCGATTACTTTCTGGGAGATCAGATAGTCGAGCACCTGCTTGTCAAATCCGAATGCGCGAAGCATCTCCGGTGAAATCTGAGAACCCATGCGTTGAATGTTGTTTCGATAGGCGACCTGGAATTCCTTGGCAGATACGGTCTCTGAGCCAACGCTTGCGACGTCGGACGTCGGGGTCACAGTTCCCATGTCTGTGAACGTCGGAATATATGCCCAGACAAATATCACGATGACGACGAGCAACAACCATTTCAGCTTCGAATGCTGCCTTCTCATTAAGTCCAACATGAACGGGCCTCCTGAGGACGTGAAAATTAATCTCCGATGGTATCAGAAAAGTGTTGGACGTTTCCTTTGTCTTTTGCCTTATGATCGTCAATCGGATCAATATCTTCCGAACTAGTGTGGAGTTTGTGAATTTAACGAATCAAGGAAAGTGTTACAGCAGCTCATGAATTTTCGACCTCTTTTCAGCCTGTTTTCCAGTGATCTCGCCATTGATTTGGGGACTGCCAATACGCTCGTGTATGCCAAAGGCCGCGGCATCGTCGTCAATGAGCCTTCCATCGTTGCGATCAACAAGATCACGAACGAAGTGGAAGCCGTCGGCAAGGAAGCCAAAGACATGCTTGGCCGTACGCCTGGGAATATTGTTGCGATCCGGCCCATGAAGGACGGCGTCATCGCAGATTTTACCGTTACCGAGAAGATGCTCACGTACTTCATTCAGAAGGCGCACAGCCGCAAACTTCTCGTACATCCCCGGATTGTGATTGGTGTTCCGTCCGGAATCACACAGGTGGAAAAGCGTGCCGTGCAGGATTCCGCATATCGGGCAAAAGCCAGCGAAGCGCATCTTGTGGAACAGGCGATGGCGGCGGCAATCGGCGCCGGACTTCCGGTGACAGAGCCATCGGGAAACATGATTGTCGATATTGGCGGTGGCACCACTGAAATTGCCGTGATTTCACTTTCCGGGATTGTGTATGCGCGATCCGACAAGGTTGCCGGCAACGAAATGGATGAAGCCATCACGCAATACATCAAGCGGAAATACAATCTGCTGATCGGCGAGCGGACCGCAGAGCACATCAAAATACATATTGGTTCGGCTCATCCGCTGGATCAGCCTCTCACCATGGAGATCAAGGGCCGGGATCTGATGGAAGGAGTCCCGAAGAGCGTGAGTGTTTCCGATGAGGAAATCCGTGAAGCACTGGATGAGTGCATCAATATCATTATCAATTCGATCAGAGTCGTTCTCGAGAGAACTCCTCCCGAGTTGTCTGCCGATATTGTGGATCGCGGTATCGTGCTCGCGGGAGGCGGAGCGCTGATCAAGAATCTGGACAGGCGAATTCGCGAAGAGACGGGTCTTCCTGTGACTCTGGCAGAGAACCCGTTGTCGTGCGTGGTTCTGGGCACCGGCAAGATGCTGAGTGATTTTGCCCTTCTGAAGAGAATCGCCATAAATTAGAAATTCCGGGTCCTGATCCCATGCGGACAGTTATCGCTTCAAAGAAACCGGCTTGGATCACACTGGCGGTTGCGCTCGTGTTCCACACTCTTCTGCTTTCCGCTCAGACAAGCAAACGATTTGACACCAGCTTTGTTCGAGTCTGGCTGCTCGCTTCACTTGGACCGTTTGAAAAGGTCGTGGATTCCAGCGTCGGTGGGATTGAAAACATCTGGCGCGGATACATTGGCTTGATTCACGTCCGTCGCGACAACGAGAAGCTCCTCTCCGAAAACGGCCAGCTGCGAATGGAACTCGCCCAGAAATCCGAAGATGCCCTTGAACTCGCCCGCTTGCGGAAGTTGTTGGATCTGCAGGCGACCTCCATTGGAAAAACGGTGGTGGCGCGGGTTATCGGAAAGGATCCGTCACAGGGCGGGCAGAACATGACAATCGACAAGGGGAGTCAAAGTGGCGTTGGACGAGATACCACGATCATCACGCGGGATGGCGTCGTGGGACGCGTCATTGCGTCCAGTGACTACTTCTCGGTGGTTCAACTGATCATCGACTCGCAGAGTGCGGTTGGTTTCATTGTTCGATCGTCGCGGCGGCTTGGAATTCTGAGGGGTACCGGCGGAACAGAACTGGAGATGGAATACATTGACGACGACAATGATATTAAGCAGGGAGACGAATTGATTACTTCCGGCCAGGATCAGATTTACCCAAAGGGGCTTCCGCTGGGTGTCGTCCTTTCTGTCGGTCCGCGTCAGGGAAACTTTAAAGTAGTCCGTATTCGACCCAATGTTAACTTTGGGCGTCTGGAAGAGGTGCTGTGTATGACGGACCATCTTCCAGAGGTGCCTGCCGGTCAGGCTCCGTGAAGAATCGAATAACCACATATGGCCTGGTCGGCAAGTTTGCGATTTCTCTAATCGCCGTAGTCGTTATACAGGGAATACTGGCGTACCGAATTCGTGTCTTCGGGTATTTTGATCTGCCTTTGATTCTCTCTGTCTACTATGGCTTCACTTTGGGCAGGCCAATTCCATCTGTTGTCATCGGGACCACTATTGGCTTGTTGCAGGATAGTCTGTCGAACGTTCCAATGGGAACGAATGGTTTCAGTAAGACTCTAATTGGATATCTGGCGGCGTCGGCGGGAAGTAAATTCGATGTCGATCTACCCGTAACCCGCGCAATTGCCATATTCTTGTTCACTGTTGGGGACGGTTTCATCATTAGTATTCTGGGTCTTATGACGGGGTCTGCTTCAAATTCAGGTATTGACGTTCTCTGGAACTGGCTGGTCGCCGGAGTATTCAATGCACTGCTGGGTATGCTGATGTTTGGTTATCACGATCGGGTGACACATGCAGCTTCATGACGAATTAGAGCTTCTGCGTTCGCGTATCGGCATTGTCAGTTACGGTGTGGCTGCTGTTATGGGAGTGCTGATTTTCGGGTTCTGGCAGCTGCAGGTGGTTCAGTCGGCTCACTATGCCGATCTCGCCAACAAGAATCGGATCAAGGAAATCCGTCTGGTTGCAGCCCGCGGCAAGATTTATGACCGAAATCGCAAGTTGCTCGCGGACAACCGGCCTTCGTACAACATTATCTATACTCGCGAAAATAGCCCCAATACCACTGAGCAGACCATAGCAGCGCTCGTCAATGGACTGGGCATGTCCGCTGAGGATCTGAATCAGAAGATCAATCGCAAGCGAAAGGACCCCTTATACCAGCCGATCACGCTTAAGGAAGATGCAGGAACTGGGGACGTTGCTTTCGTCATGGCTCACGCGTACGAAATGCCGGAAGTCAGCGTGGAATATCAGCCCCGCCGTCTTTATCGAGAGAGTCAGGTCGCAGCGCATGCCCTCGGCTACATCGGGGAAGTATCCGAAGCGCAGCTTAGGGATTTTCCGGATCTTAAACCGCGAGACCTGGTGGGAATCGCCGGGTTGGAACTTATCTACGATTCCGTTCTGCGAGGTATCGACGGGTCTCGCCGTGTTGTCGTGAACAACAGCGGGCGTGAAATCGAAACCCTGTCCGACGAAGTGAAGCCCATTCCAGGCCACGATATTTATACGACCCTTGATCTCGACCTGCAGAAAGCGGCTGAGGAAGTGATTGGAGATCGCGTTGGAGCGGCGGTCGTCCTTGACCCGCGTTCCGGCGAGATTCTCGCTTTGGTTAGCAAGCCTTCATTTGACCCCAACCACTTTGCTTCGGGGATTTCCTTCTTCGAATACAAGACGCTCCTTGATAATCCCGACAAGCCGCTTGTGAATCGAGCAATTCAAAGCGTGCAACCCCCGGGATCCATTTTTAAAATCATCGAGGCAGCCGCAGGCCTGGAGTCAGACACTGTGACGACTCTCGATCATGTGTATTGCAGGGGAGCGGAGACGTTCTACGGAAGATCCTTCGGGTGCTGGAAACCGGCCGGACACGGGACCGTCGACATGTATCAGTCGATCGTGAATTCGTGCGATATCTATTTTTACAATCTCGGCAAAATGCTCGGCATCGACAAGATTTCCCAGTTCTCTACCATGGCCGGGCTGGGGCGGAAAACCGGAGTCGATTTGCCTGGCGAAGAAAAAGGATTGATTCCATCTCAGAGCTGGAGTCAGCGCGTGAAGCGAGTGAAGTGGGCCCTGATTGAAACCATCAACGTTTCCATCGGACAAGGCCAGATTGGTGTGACGCCGATCCAGGCGGCATTGGCCATTGGTGGACTTGCGTCCGGAGGCCGGCTGAAGCAGCCTCGGCTGGTGCAGCCGCAAGAGCTCCGACGCAATGGGTTTGAATCCCCGGATGTCCATTCCGAGAATTACACGGTGAGTGAAAACACCGTGGAAGCTGTGGCGAAGGCGATGTGGGGCGTCGTCAACGACGGGGGCACCGCGACAGTAGCCCGCGTCGACGGTTTTGACGTTGCCGGAAAAACCGGTACAGCACAGGTTGTTAACAAGAGTTCTTACAAGAAGGGCGGCGACAACGAAGATCACGCCTGGTTCGTGGGTTTCGCTCCATATCGAAATCCTGAAATCGTTGTTTCGGTCTTGATCGAACATGGTGGACATGGTGGCGAAGCCGCAGCGCCGGTGGCACATGCCGTCTTCGATACCTACTACAAGAAGAAGACCGGGCATTTCAACGCAGGCACCGCAGGAAAAGTGGCCAGCCTAATGTCCAAGCGGCCCTGATGCGTTTCCGGGACCTCTGGCGCGACTTTGACTGGGCACTGTTCGGCGCCATCCTCGTCCTTTCCGCTGTCAGCCTCGTTGAAATCTACAGCGCTACGAAAAACTCTCAGTTCGAACAAAATACTGCGGTTCGCCAGCTGGTGTGGATCTGCCTTGGAATTGTTCTGCTTTTTGTCGTCGCGGCCCTGGATTACCACACTATTTCCGAACAGATACCCTGGCTGTATCTCGCCGGTATTGGCGTGCTGGTATACACGCTGGCACTCGGCCGAACCGTGTCGGGTTCCAAGAGTTGGATTGTGCTGGGCCCGATGCGTTTTCAGCCGTCTGAGCTCGTGAAGGTGGTTGTAATTGTTGCCGTTGCGCGTTACCTGTCGGAATTACGCAACGTTCGCCATTTGAATCTGGAACAAATAGTGAAGGCGGGGATGATTTGCGGAATACCCGTCGCACTCGTGGCACTACAGCCGGACCTGGGTACAACGATTACGTTCCTTCCGATTCTGGGCATTGGGTTGCTTGTTCGAGGAATAAAGCCTCTGACATTAGTGGTGATGTTGATCTGTTTCGTGCTTGCGCTTCCTGTCGCATGGCCCTTTTTGGGACAACATCAGAGAGATCGAATCACAAACTTCGTTAATCCCGAGCAGGACCTGAAGGGCTCCGGCTACCAGGTGAATCAATCCAAGATTGCCATCGGCGCCGGCGGTGCTTTCGGAAAGGGGATATTCAAGGGTAGCCAGAATCAACTGGAATTCCTTCCCACACGTCATACCGATTTCATTTTGGCTGTCGTTGGTGAAGAGATGGGGTTTGTGGGAGTGGCGCTGATTCTGGGTCTGCTCGGATTTATCCTTTTTCGCGCGCTTAACACCGCTCAGACGGCACGCGACGAACTCGGATTATTCACGGTCATGGGCGTTTTTGGAATTTACCTCTTTCACACCGTAGAAAACGTTGGAATGGTGATTGGCTTCATGCCTATGACGGGTATCCCTCTTCCGTTTATGAGTTACGGAGGATCCTCGATCATCGCCGCGTTCATGGCAATGGGTCTGGTCATCAGTGTCCGCCGCCGCCGTTATGTCAATTGAAACTGGGCGTGTGCTATAGTGCACGGCAGGCGTGAGTTGTTGGAGTTTTTCCCGGGCCGAGTACCCGTGGTGGGTCTGAATAAGTTCGGCCCGGAGCGCCAAATTTTGTATTTTACCCGCAGTGTTGCGGCGAAGAGTTGAGCGCCGGGATTGATTTCCCGGAATGCTCCTCGATGTACAGGAGTTTCCATGACAATTCGTGACCGCTGTTTGGATGCGACGTGTCTTGACGTGTGCCTGTGCGTCTCGCAGCCTCTGCCATAGGAGAGCGTCGATGCACAAGGAACTGATCATTGCCACGACTTCCCAGGAGTCCAAGCTTGCCATTTTGGAAGACGATGAACTCGTCGAGTACTACATTGAACGCCGCCGTTCACAGGGCATCGTCGGCAACATATATAAGGGCAGAGTCACGAAGGTACTCCCAGGCATGCAGTCTGCATTCGTGGATATTGGACTTGAACGCGATGCATTCCTTTACGTTTCAGACTTTCTGGAAGACACCGACGAGTACGAAAAGATCGTAGCGACCGTTGAAGCAGAGGTTGCCAGTCTTCAGGATCCTCCAGTAAGGAAAGCGATGCTTACGCCGGCGATTCGGCCGGCTCCCGCGTCTATTTCGGCCCCGGCTGCGATTCTGGCGGAGTTTCCCGTTACGGATACCCTCGCATCCGTCGCGCCCGCGATGACTTCTGCAATCAGCGAAACTGCTGCAGCTCCGGCAGGGGATTCCAGCACGAGTCCAGGTGACGAACGCCCCGAACGTCCAGGCGGTCCCCGCCGCGATCGGCCGGGAGATCGGGATCGCGGCCGAGGCGGAAAGAAGCCGCGCATTCCGTCGTTTGAGCCCAGATCCGGTGCCCGGCCCGACGGGCGTCCTGTCGAATCTCGGGGGGAATCTCGTGGTGAACCCCGCGGTGAACCCAGAGGTGAACCCAGAGGCGAACCCAGAAATGATGACCGGCCGTGGGGAACGCTTGAAGCGTTACCCGGCGAATCTCTGGCGAAGTATGCGAATCGTCCTCCGGCACCTCCGGCACCACAGGAAGCTCCGAAGCCAGCGGTTCTCAAAGAAGCAGAGATCGTCTCGTCGGAAGACATTTCCAGGGAGCTGTCGCTGGAAAATGCGGCTGCAGCTTTGGAAGAAGATTCCTTGCCAGCCAATACCAGCGCTCGCATCGATGATCCATCCGATAATTTTCGATTTTCACATCGGCCGCCGAATCGCCGCCCCCGTCGCCGAGGCGGCAACGGTGGCGGGAGTGGGGGTGGGCGAGATAGCCGTGATGGCCGAGATGGAGGCGCCCCGCCAAAATCGGATGATGGCCGCCCGAGCGGACCGGGCGTGAAATCCGGTCCGATGATCGCGGAACTGCTACGCGAAGGTCAGGAAATTCTCGTTCAGGTTTCCAAGGAACCCCTGGGGAAGAAGGGCGCTCGAATCACATCTCACATTGCACTGCCAGGCCGTTACCTTGTGTACATGCCAACCGTCGATCACGTTGGCGTTTCCCGCAAGATTGCGACGGACGAAGAACGGCAACGCCTGAAACGCGTGATCAATGAGAACCGCACGGGATTGCCTGGCGGATTCATCGTCCGTACGGCTGCTGAAGGCAGGGCAGAGAGCGAGTTTGTGCAGGACATCCGTTTTCTGGGAAACCTGTGGTCGGATATCCGTTCCAAGTCGGAGAAGAAATCGGCGCCGGCATTGATCCATGCCGATTTGAATCTGGTTCAGCGCACGCTTCGCGATCAGCTGTCGGAAGACTTCACTGCGATTCGCATCGATAACGAACAGGAATTTGCGACGATCCTCGACTTCGTCAACAAGTTCCAGCCCGCGCTTGTCAGTCGCGTGAAACTGCATCTCAAGGACACGCCGATATTCGAGGAGTTTGGGCTCAATACGGAAATCGACAAGGCGCTTCGGCCGAAGGTCTGGCTGAAGTCCGGCGGATACATTGTGATCAATCAGACCGAAGCCCTCGTAGCCATCGACGTGAATACTGGAAAGTATGTCGGGAAGTCGAATCGCCTCGAAGACACCATTACCAGAACCAATGTCGATGCGGTTCATGAGATCGTTCGGCAGATCCGATTGAGGAACCTTGGCGGCATCATCGTCGTCGATTTTATCGACATGGAGGAAAAGAAGAATCGCCAGCGCGTCATGGCGGCGCTGGAAGAGCAGATTCAACGGGACCGTTCGCCTTCAAAGATTCTCCAGTTCAATGATTTTGGCCTGGTCGCGATCACGCGCAAGCGGACACAGCCTTCACTGGAGCGAACTGTCTGTTCCCCTTGCTCTCATTGCAACGGATCCGGCTGGGTGCGTTCGGCGGAGTCGGTCTGCTATGAAATTCAGGCTGAGATTCGAAAGATGTCGCATCTGCTGGAAGGCAAGGAAATCACAATCCGGGTGAATCCCGAAGTGGCGAAAGTGCTCAAGAGTGGTGAGTTCGTTTCCATTCGTGAAATTGAAGAATGGACGCGGAAGGACATTGTAGTGAAGTCGGATCCTCTGCTTCACGAAGAAAACTTCGATATTTTCTGATACTTGCTCATGCTGGATATTGTCATCATCGGTGCCGGTCCCGGGGGTTACGTCGCAGCGATCCGCGCCGCACAGCTCGGATTGAAGACTGCCATTGTCGATCGCGATTCGCGATTTGGCGGTACGTGCACACTGCGCGGTTGCATCCCCACGAAGGCCCTGCTTCGAGATGCGCACCTGTTTCAGGAAATGAAGAAGGCCGTGCAGCAGGGCTTGTTCAAGACAGGCGAAATTCAGTTGGATTTCTCCAAAATCCAGGGCCGCAAGGACGACGTGGTCAGCAAATCTTCCAAGGGTGTGGACTATCTGCTGAAGAAGAACAAGGTCACTGTCATGCGGGGAGATGCGAAGGTGATCTCGCCAGGGAAGATCCAGGTAAAGAGCGATAGCGGGACAGCGGAGGTCGAAGCCAGCAATATCGTTATCGCGACAGGATCGGAGGCTCGATCTCTTCCCGGATACGACCTCGATGAACAACACATCATCAGCAACGTTGGCGCGCTGAATATGCTGGCGATTCCGGAATCTCTGCTGATCGTCGGCGCTGGTGCCGTTGGCGTGGAGTTTGCGTCCATCTATCAGGCATTCGGATCGAAGGTGACGTTGCTGGAAGTCGCACCGGAACTGATGCCCCTGGAAGACGCAGAAGTCTCGAAGGAGCTTCGCCGCGTTCTGACTCGGAAGGGAATCGAAATTCATACCAAGGCAAAGCTGGAGTCGGCGAAAAATACTGCAACCGGCGTTGAAGTGGTATTTCAAACTGAGCGCGGAGAAGCGAAAAAGCTCCTCGTCGAGAAATTGTTGATGGCGACTGGTCGATCTCCAAATACTGCGTCGATCGGCCTGGAGAACCTTGGCGTCGAGACGGACCGGGGCTTCATCAAGGTGAATTCGTTCATGCAGACGAATGTCGCGGGGATATACGCGATCGGCGATGTCGTTCCGACACCCCTGCTGGCGCACGTTGCGTTTCAGGAAGGAGTCATTGCCTCGGAGAAGATTGCGGGACACACCCCGGTGCCCATTAACTATCTGCAGGTGCCGAACTGCACGTATTCCGATCCGCAAATTGCCAGCGTCGGGCTGACCGAAGCCAAAGCGGTGGCTGCGGGATACAAAGTCAAAACAGGGAAGTTCCCCTTCATGGCAGTGGGAAAGGCGCGCATTGCAGAAGCGACGGACGGATTTGTAAAAATTGTTGCCGATGAAAAGTACGGCGAAATCCTCGGCGTGCACATGATCGGCGAAGGCGTCACAGAGAATATCCACGAAGCGGTTGTCGCGATGGGGCTGGATGGAACTGTTGCCGACCTCGTGCACGCAGTTCACGCCCATCCCACCATGGCCGAAGGCATGCATGAAGCGCTGGAAGGCGTGTTCGGCGCAGCGATCCACTTGTAGGAAACATGAGTAACCGGCCGGATTGGCTCAAGGTCCGCATCCCCAGCGGCGACGACTATAACGAAGTCCGCCGCATTCTCCGTTCACACAAACTGAATACGATCTGCGAAGACGCCATGTGCCCGAATATTGCGGAGTGCTGGGGAAAGCATCGGACCGCGACCTTCATGATTCTTGGAGATATCTGCACCCGCGCCTGCGCATTCTGTGCCGTGACCAGCGGGCGTCCGACCGAGTACGACCTCCTGGAACCCGGCCGCGTTGCAGACGCAATTTCGGATTTAAAGTTGCGGCATGCTGTGATTACGTCTGTCGATCGAGACGATCTCGCAGACGGAGGGGCGTTCATATTTGCGGAAACCGTCCGGGCCATTCGAGCCAGAGACGCTCAGGTGAAAATTGAACTCCTTACTCCGGACTTCCAGGGCTCTCTCGATTGCGTTCGAATCATTCTTGACGCCGGGCCAGATATCTTTTCGCACAACATTGAGACGGTGCCCCGCTTGTATCCATCGATTCGATTCAAGTCCGATTACAGAACGTCGTTTGGCCTTCTGAAATCTGCGAAATCCATGAGCCCGCAGACGATCACAAAGACCGGCATCATGCTGGGCCTTGGTGAGAACAAAGACGAAATCGTAGAACTGCTGCACGATGCGGCCGAAGCGGGCGTGGATATTTTTACGATGGGGCAGTATCTGCGCCCGTCGATGAAGCATGCCGAGATTCAGAGGTACTATCACCCCGATGAATTTGCCGAACTGCGATCGGTGGGGTTGGCGCTCGGAATACGCTGGGTATTTTCCGGGCCTCTTGTTCGCAGCTCCTACCACGCTGAGGATGTTTTCGATCAGATGATTGCCGGCGGCTAGGATTTTGTTCCGCTGATCCGAAACACTTCTTCGCGAACACGATCACGTTCTCGATCCATCTGCTCAGGCGTTGCGCCCAGGATACTGAGAATGTACTCCGTCATCGCCAGAGCGACTTCGCCTTCGCCGGAAAATACCTTGTCTGCGCCTGCACTCCTCATGAGACCCGTCTCTTTCAGGTAGTAGGAACGGGCGAGGACCCTGACATCTTTGTTGACCTCTCTGGCTGTTTTGATGATCTCGGCTCCCTGTTCCGATGTTGGGCCGGAAACTATGAGTGCGACTGCCGTGCGAATGCCTGCGGCCTCCAGTACCGAGAGTTGAGTGGCGTCACCATATGCTACGCGATGTCCGTCCGATCGTGCCTGGCGGGAAGTCTCCAGATTACTTTCGATGATTACCGGCTCGATGCCGCCTTCCTGTAACAGCCGTGCGACAGTCCGGCCGATTGGCCCATAGCCGACGACTACGGCGCGATGCGCCGGCGCGATTGCAGGAACATCGAGGTCGCCTTCCATTCCGTCCTTGCGTGGATTCAGCGCACGCCATAAATTCGGGAACCGGCGAAGTGCACTGTCGAGCCATCCGACTGCGCCGTACAACATTGGATTCAGAGTGAGAGAAAAAATGGAGCCTGCAACAATGAGGTTGGTCGCGCCGGCCGGCATGATCTTCAACTGATCCCCGACAGTTGCCAGAATGAGAGAGAATTCACCGATCTGCGCCAACGCTGCAGCGACTCCTATGGCGATCTTCGATCCGTAACCCATCAATACCACTATGAGAAATGCAACCAGAGGCTTTCCAACAAGAACAATTCCAAGGGTTGCAAGCAACAGCTTCGGAGAGGCGAGCAATGCCATTGGATCGAGAAGCATTCCGACCGCAACAAAAAACAGAACAGCAAAGGCATCACGCATCGGTAACGCATCGGATGCGGCGCGGAAGCTGAACTCCGACTGCCCGACGATCATTCCAGCAAGGAAAGCGCCCAGAGCCATCGAGACGCCAAAAACGAGCGAGGCACCAACGCCGATGCCCAGAGCGATCACCAGCACGGCAAGCGTGAATAGCTCTCGTGAATGCGTGGCTGCAACGCCATTCAGAATTCGTGGAATCAACCGTCTGCCCACGATCAGCGCCAGAGCAGCCAGAAGCGCGAGTTTTGCGATGGTGACGAAAACAATTTGTCCCAAAGCTGCCGTTTGGCCGGGTGATGCAAATATGGCAGGAAGCAGAACGAGCACGATAACCGTGAAGATGTCTTCGACGACCAGCCATCCGATTGCAATGCGACCGGTAGGCGATTGAAGGTCGCCGTTATCTAGGAGGACCCGAGTCAGCATCACGGTACTTGCAACCGACAATGCCAGTCCGAAAACCAGGCTGGCGCTCCAGGACCACCCAAGGGAGTGACCGATAACAGCTCCCAGAGCTGTCGCTGCGGCGCTCTGGCAAAGGGCTCCGGCAATGGCAATATTTCGGACGGCAAGGAGATCCTTGATATGGAAATGCAGGCCAACGCCGAACATCAGCAGGATGACGCCGATTTCCGCGAACTCATTCGCCAATGGGCGGTCCGCCACAAATCCGGGAGTATAAGGTCCAACAATGACACCCGCAAGGAGGTAGCCGATGATGGGAGACAATCGGAGCCGCTGCGTAATGAACCCCAGGAGCAACGCCGCCGCCAGACTTCCGGTCAAGGTCAGGATGAGTGCGGACTCATGCATGGCGGTTCGGGGGGATGATGCAGTTCATTCCAATAGTCTAGAGGCGAATTCGAGGGACGGGGGATGTAATTCATGACCATCAAACAAGCAGAGTTCAGGAATGACTGTATTCATCGCTCCGGTTCTGCCGCTCCGGTTCTGCGGATACTGCCCTTTCTCAGCTGTGGTCGAATTACTTCCCCCGTCCCTCGAATTCTCTGTATGATTGCGAAAAATTTGGATGGCTATCCGGGACCGGGGGATCACTAATGGGTATCGCTCGAAAATTTGCGTGTTACATCGGGAGTCTTGCGGTTTTAGGGCTTTTTCAGACAGCCGCATTCGCTCAGAAGGCTCCGGCTCCACCGACCGCTGCGGATTGGGCGGCAGTGGCAAAACTGCCGGACCTCACAGGCGTTTGGGAAGCTGCTCTGGGAGGCGGCGGAGGTGGCGCTCGTGCCGCTGGCGCCGCACCAGCGGCCGCGCAAGGCGCCGCTCCGGCCGGTGGGCGGGGAGCTGCTCCAGCGGGCGCAAGAGGAGGAGCTGCAGCTGGTCCACAACTGACACCCGAATATGCTGCAAAGCGCGACGCCCTTCGAGCGCTGGCTCGGGAGGATAATGAGTCGGCCAACTGTCTGCCACCCGGAATGCCCGGTATTATGACGCAGCCCTATCCCATGGAGTTCCTGCTCACCCCGGGAAAGATGACCATCGTGATTGAGGCCTATACCCAGGTACGTCACATTTATACCGACGGACGGAAACTTCCCGAGGATCCCGACGAGAAATTTTTTGGCACATCCGTTGGCCATTGGGAAGGCGACACGCTGGTGGTGGAAACTGTCGGATTCTCGCCCTTGACTCAACTCGCCGCGGGGATTCCGCACAGCGACAGCATGAAGATTCTGGAACGGTTTCGTCTCACCGATCCGGACACAATGGCCATTGAAACCACAATTACAGACCCCAAGGCATTGACTGCCCCGTACGTGTCCAGCCGGACTCTCAAGCGCCATCGCAACTGGACCATCGCCGAATATATTTGCGAAGAGAACAACCTTAACTTTCTGGACTCGAGTGGCAAAGCCGGAATCAAGCTGGAAAGCCCCGGTGCTGCGCCACAGAAATAGAAACGGAGGAAATCATATGAAGGTAATCCAACGACGAGCTCTTGTTTTATCCGTTGTGACATTGAGTTTGCTTGCGGTCAGCGTCGGTCCGATTGCTGCGCATCATTCTGCAGTGCCGTTTGACTCGACTAAGCAAACGACACTTACTGGCATTGTGAAGGAATTCGACTGGACCAATCCGCATACTTGGATCTGGATTAACGTTCCGAACGACAAGGGCGGCATGGACCTCTGGGGCGTGGAGGGGATGAGCCCGAACTACCTGGGCCGCCGCGGTTGGACAAAGAGTACGATCAAGCCCGGTGAAAAGATCACCATTGTCGGCCGCCCGATGAAGGATGGTTCGAAGGCTGCAATGTTCATGTCCGCGACACTGGCCAACGGCAAGGTGATTACCCAGAGCGGGCAGCCGACGGATTAGTTCGTTCCCGGTGGCGCTGCGGTTTTGTATTCCAGTGTCACCAGAATCTCACGGGACGGAAAGGACAGATTCACCTTAACGGGTTCATTCAGAAGACTTCCCGATCCATCGGAGATCGATTTCACCATGTATTCTTCGGGGAGCTTTTTCAGGACAATTCCTACTCCCCTTCGTCTGACTTTATCTGGAATGAACCATCCGGTTTGACCTCGGAATCGAACCCAGTTCATGCCAACGCGAAGAGCGGCGAGGGTCTCCGCCGGCGGCATTGGGCCGCCGAACACCACACGGCCAGCTACCCAGGCTTTGAAGGGTGGCTCCACTCTGAAGATGAGATCCTCATCGCCAATCATCACCTCCGAAGGCTTCGGTCGAATCTTGTTATCGAGCAGGATGCGGTAAGTTCCGGCCCGACCTTCGGGAATTCAAACGACCCATCGGCGTTCACTTCGGCGGACACGCTTTGTCCTTTAAATCCTGTTGCCGTGAGGTTGATCAACTCCGGAGGGCGCTTGCCGAGATTCAAGGAGACGATATCGCCTCGCACCCTTACACCATCGAGTCGATGACTGATGTACTCTGAGAAACCATGGCTGAAACCTTCACCATACACCGCGCTGCAGAAACGGATTCCGAGGGGATACTGTCCGTTCTGGAGATCGTCGCGTCGGAACGCATTTATTCCGCTATCGACCGCCCGTGGGCTCTCGAGCAGGAGCGACTTTACCTGCGGTCGCTTTCACCGCGAGAAGCAACACAAGTCGCTGTCGCAGACTCGGGAGAAACTATTGGATTTCAGAACCTGGACCTCTGGGCTGCGGCTGTGACTTCCATGAGCCACGTCGGTCAGATCGGCACTTTTCTTCTCCCGAGGTGGAGAAGGCGAGGCGTGGGCAACGCTCTGTTCCGAGCGACGCAAGTGTTTGCGAGGGACACGGAGTACAGCAAATTTGTGATTCAGGTCCGCGCCTCAAATTCGTCTGCACAGTCGTTCTACAAGTTCCTCGGGTTTCGCGAATGTGGCCGCTTCGCACGGCAGGTCCGAATTGACGGTCAGGAAGAGGACGAGGTCATGATGGAGTACTTCCTTTGATATTTTCGGGCGGGAAAATTGCGTCGGGACGTAGATAACGATATATTCCGCAGCACCACATCGGATTTGGCGGGATGGAGGATTGTTCATGCTGAAGAGAGTCTTATTACTGGGATGCGTGATTGCATATCTCGGCGTTATCGTACCCGTGTCGGCGCAGGAGGGGCATCCGCTGACTGGAACCTGGGGCGGTGATTGGGGACCCAACGGGACAACGCGGAACCATCTGACCTTTGTCATGAATTGGGATGGCAAGAACGTTACCGGTTCTATCAATCCCGGACCGGATTCGATAACGCTGACGAGCGTCTATCTGGATGTGGCCAGCTGGACCGTTCGTTTCGAAGCGGATGCGAAAGATACCGCAGGCAAGCCGGTTCACATCACGGCGGAAGGCAAGCTGGAAGACATCAGTTCGTACCATCGAAAGATCACCGGTTCGTGGCTTCAAGGCACAACGCGGGGCGACTTCAAGCTGACTCGAGACTAATCATGAAACGTGGCTGGCTCCAGATTTTCGCATTGGTTTTTGGGATTGCAATCAGCGTCCTGCTCGTAGCCGGGCAGCGTTCAAACACAGCGACTTACGACAGCACACGTCAGGTTAAACTTCAGGGCCCTGTCACCAGAATAGACTGGGTCAATCCCCGTGCTTTCCTGTTTGTGGACGTCAAGGACGTGAACGGAACCGTCATGAACTGGGCCGTGGATTTCGGGAACCCGCTCGAACTTGAACGCGATGGCTGGAAGAAAAGTTCACTCCGAATTGGCGATGTGGTGATGGTGGATGCGAGTCCTGCCAGAGGTGAAAGCAGGGAAGCTCTCGCCAAAACGGTGGTCCTCACTTCCACCGGAAAAAGATTGTTCGGGCCGCCTCCGGCAAGACCCGCGGCTGCGGCGCCGCTGCCAACACCTCGATGGCCCGATGGACAGGTGCGATTGGGGCCCTCGTCCGGAAAGAAGGGATACTGGGGCGCACCAGGCTCCAGAGTGCTGGTGGAGAACAAGGGCGCGAAGATCCCTATGAACGAGGATGGTCTTTTGCTCAACCTCTCCGACGCGGACCGCGTCGCTCCCTTTCAGCCCTGGGCGAAAGCGCTGTATCTGAGTCGTCAAAGGAACCTGTTGAAGGATGATCCGCTGGAGCGGTGTCTTCCACAAGGTGGGCCGCGGCAATTTCAGATGCCGAACGGATTTCAGTTCATCGAACAGCGCGAATTGGGTCGGATCCTGATTCTGCTCGGCGGCGGCGACCGAAACTGGCGCGTGATCTACACCGATGGGCGTCCTGCCGTTCCTGCCGCAGAAGCCGTACTCACGTATTATGGCACGTCGACCGGACGCTGGGAAAAGGACACGCTGGTTGTCGACTCGACCGGATACAGCGAGCGCTTCTGGATGGCGGGCGGAGGGCTTCCTCATACCGAAGCTCTCCATCTGACGGAACGATTCTCGCGACCGAACAACGACACCCTGAAATACGAAGTGACTGTCGACGATCCACGGACCTACACGAGGCCATGGACCGCGACATGGACCGTTCAATGGGTTCCCGACAAGGAAATCGAAGAATATTTTTGCGAAGATAATTCGGAACACACATTCGTCCGCTGATTCGAGATGACTCGATTGGAGAAAGATATGAAACCTTATCGCTTCCCTTCAAAAGTTGCCTGGCTCGTCGCCTTGAGCCTTTCGCTCATCAGCACAATTCCTGTATTCGCGCACCATTCCTTCGATGCCGAATACGATTCAAACAAGCCGATCACAATCACGGGATATGTGACAAAACTGGATTGGAACAATCCGCACGCGTTTGTTTTCCTCGACAGCAAAGACGCCAACGGCGTGACGAAGAGCTACAAAGTCGAGATGGGTCCTCCGTACGCTCTGACCCGTGGCGGCTGGACGCGGGATATTCTGAAGATCGGCGACAAGATCACCATTAGCGATGCAGCACTCGCAAAAGATGGAACCAATGCCGCAGGATCCATGCCCTCAACTTCAATGACGCTGGCTTCCGGCAAGAAACTGGTGATGAGGTAACCCGCGTGTCATTTTCAGTGCTTCGCAAAACAGGCCTGGTTCTGGTCGTTGGATCGCTTCTTGCCGTTCCAGCTTTACTTCAGGGGCAGCGGGGCGGCCAGGCTCCGCCGCTTGCGGCTGGGGCGGCGGAAGTTCCACCAACTCCCCGGTGGCCCGATGGTCACCCGAATCTTGGGGCGTCGCCAAACAACAAAGGCTATTGGGAAGCACGTCCGGGTCTTGGCACATATCCGCGTGCCGCGGATATCCCGTTGCAACCCTGGGCGCGGGCTCTGTATCAGTATCGGACTGCGAAGACCGATCTCTATCCACCGCAGATCAATTGCAAGCCGGGCGGCGGGCCTTCGTTTTTTCTCGCGCCTGGATTTGAGTTCATCGAAATTCCAGAACTGAAGTCAATCTTCCTTCTCAACATTGCAGGTCCCCATTCCTGGCGCGTGATCTACATGGACGGACGTCCACACCCCACGGGAGATGCTCTGCGTCCCACGTTTTTCGGACACTCGACGGGCAAGTGGGACGGCGACACTCTGGTAATTGACACGGTGGGCTTCAATGAGAAAGCGTGGGTTACCGGATCCTACCCGACGACCATACAACTCCATCTCACCGAGCGCATCACCAGACCCAACCTCAAGTCGCTGAATTACGAGGCAACCGTCGATGACCCCGGAGCCTACACAGCGCCCTGGACCATCCGCTGGAGCATTACCGATCGGACTCCATCGAAATGGAATGACACCGGGGAAATGTTCGAGTACATCTGCCAGGACGAGCGGCAATAGATTTCAGGAATAAAGGTCTTATTGAGTGCTAGCGAGATCGCGCGAGCGTCACGCCCGCGAGTTGTCCGAGCGCGCCCAAAGTAGTCTGCGCGGAATCGAAGCCGAAGCGAAAGTCTTCCTCCGAGTAGTTTTCGTACTTGTCGGTCGGTTCATGGTGATTGGGGTTTGAACCCCGGATGATTCCGGTGACCCTTTCGTTTTCACGAACGCTGACGGAGGCAACAAGGTCCTGGAAGCGTATGGAATCCGTCCCGGCCATATTCGTGCCGATCGTCGAGGGGTAGCTTGCGAAGGAACGGTTTGCCGTCTGAAGCGCCCCGGCCAGTCTGGCGGACTCAGCGGCCATTCTGGAATCCATCTGGTACTCAATGTTGATATCGGCATTGGCGGCCTGCTTTTGGCCGGGCGGCATGCCGTGATCGTACATCATCATGTCGTGCTGGATGAGCCCAAGCCATTTCGGTTCGGATGCCGTGCCCTGAAGCGAGGCCCTTTCGCTTGCATATGTCCCGCTGCCGTCCATTCCAAATTCCTCGTTGTTCCAGAAAATGAACCGGACGGATCGATCGGTCTGAACGTCCGCCGCCGCTAAAACCCGGGCCAGCTCCAGAACAACGGCGCAGCCGGAACCATCGTCGTCGGCAGCCTCGCCGCCGCCTCGGCCGTCCATGTGTGCAGAAATCAGGTACATCTCTCCGGGGATCGTTGAGCCAACCTTCGTTGCGTAGATATTTTCAAGAGCGCCGGCGGTAGACATGAATCGTTGGCGTGTGACGTTGACGTATCCAAAGCTCTGGAGTTGTTTCTCGAGCCAGTCAATGGCATCACGGTTACCCTGGGTTCCGCGCATTCGATCACCGAACTGTGCAAGGCCTTTGATGTGCGACTTGTAGCGATCGATCTCAAGACGTCCCACAACGGTACGCACGGGATCCGCCGGCGCGTTTGGCGTCTGCTGCAACAGCAGCGTTGCGAGAGTGAGTGTTCCCACCAGGATTTTCATATTCACACTAGTTGGTCATCGATCGACACCAAACCCAACCTCCCAGCCGATTCCCTCCTGCGTTCGGGAAGCGAGCTCCATTGTGTACGTTCTCGGCCCAAATACGAAACTCTCCGTTTGACCCACATCCCTGCAGTCCGCAGACCTCAGCCGCTTGTAGAAGTCGTCCACTACCGTTAATCTTCCATGGGAAGTCAGACTGAGTAAATGAGCCAAAAACCGTCCGCATCTCGTTCCCGTGATCCGTTGCATGGCATCACCCTGGAAGCCATCGTCACACAACTCGCCGAGCGTCATGGATGGGCCGGGTTGGCGAGTCGCATCCCCATTCGCTGCTTTCTCTACGATCCCAGTATCAAATCCAGTCTGACATTTCTTCGCAAAACGCCCTGGGCGCGAGCACGAGTCGAAAACATGTTCATCGCCGAGCTGGAGTGAGCCGGAAGATATGAAAGAGAAAAAGCGAATTCGCGTCGACGGTGAACCACCCGAGTGGGGTAGTCCATTCGCGGTGCTGAAGAATCTGAATCTGACGGCAACTCCGGCAGCCCAACCGATGACTGACAGCAAGGAGAGTATACCGACGGCCGCCAGGAAGAATCGTGGTCGTGTGGATATCCTTCGCCAGACGGCTCATCGCGGCGGCAAAACCGTAACGGTGGTCACGAATTTTGTCGGCGTTGGCCAGGCTGAGCAGAAGCAACTCGCCAAAGAGATGCAGAAGGCCTGTGGTGCGGGTGGGACGGTGAAGGACGGCCGGATCGAAATTCAAGGGGACCATCGCGAGACCGTCGTTCGCATCCTGACCGAGGCTGGATTTCGTGCGGTATTTGCCGGAGGGTAGGGTGATCGCGTTGATGCGGCCGCTGCCACTTTGTTATGCTGCCGCCACGTTATTTAACTAACACCATCGCGTTCGACGGGATGACAGGACTCTGCATGAGAATTCCAGCGCTCATCGCTCTGACTCTGCTGTTTACCCAATCGCAAGCCCCAAAGGGCGTCATAGAAGGACGCGGGATCGGTGGCTGAAATCCAGCTGAATGTCATTCCGTGAGAAGCCGGGGATTGAACCAGATTGTTCTTCGTTATACCCCTCTTCCGGGCCCGCCGTCGCTTTTTCAGGCAATTTTCGCCAGCCAATTTCGTCGACTTGCTATGATATCCGCCATTCAGGAGGCAGCCATGGCGCGCAAACGCTCGATCCTCATCGGATTATTTTTCATAATCCTGCTTGCACTACCAACAGTTGCACAGGTGCAGTTGGATTCGACATCCTCTGCCGCGCTTGCAAAAATCCGCGATGAAGGTATCGCGCATTCCCAGGTGATGAAGATCACCAGTTACCTCACCGATGTCTCCGGCCCGCGCCTCACCAATTCGCCCAACATTAAAATTGCCGCGCAGTGGGTATTGGGAAAGATGAATGAATGGGGCATTGCCAACGCCAAACTGGAAACCTGGGGACCTTTCGGCCGCGGCTGGTCGAACGAACGCTTCTACGCAACCATGGTGAAGCCGTATCACATGAACATCGTTGGCAGCACGAAAGCATGGACGCCTGGAACAAATGGAACCATTACCGGCGATGTCGTCATCGCCGTCGTGACCACGCAGGCCGACATTGAAAAGTACCGAGGAAAATTACGAGGGAAATTCGTGTTGGCTATTGCGCCCCGCGACGTCACGGCACAGTTCCAGCCTAATGCTACTCGCTTCACGGATGAACAGCTGCAGACCATGACCAATCCACCGGCACCACGCGGAGGCGGCGGCCAGCGTGGCGGCCAACCCGGTGCTGGCGGCCAGCGTGGCCCCGCTCAGCAGAACCTGACTGCGCTGCAACGAAACCAGTTCTTCCTCGATGAAGGCGTCCTGGCTGTGATCGAACACGGCAGCGCCACTGGCGGCAATCTCACCGTGCAGGGTGGCGGCGATCCGGCGGTTAATGCTCCTCCGGTTCCAATACAGGTCGTGATTGCGGTCGAGAACTATGGACTCATGTATCGAAATCTGGAAAACAATGTGCCCGTCACGTTCGAACTGAATGTTGAAAACAAGTTTTACGACCAGGACTTGAATGCGTTCAACATCATCGGTGAGATTCCCGGCACCGATAAGGCATCCGAGCTTGTGATGCTCGGCGCGCACTTTGATTCCTGGCACGCGGGAACAGGCGCCACCGACAATGCTGCCGGTTGTGCTGTGATGCTGGAAGCCATGCGAATACTGAAAGCCTCCGGTCTTCCGAGCCGCCGCACGATTCGCATTGGTCTCTGGACAGGAGAGGAGCAGGGGCTTTATGGTTCCGCTGCCTACGTCCGCGAACATTTTGCCGTACGTCAGACGATGCAGTTGAAGCCGGATCACGAAAAAATGTCGGTCTATTTCAACGTGGACAACGGAACCGGACAGATTCGTGGCGTCTACCTGCAGGGGAACACGGCGGCGCGTCCGGTGTTTGAGGCATGGATGCAGCCATTCAAGGATTTTGGAATGACGACACTGACAAACCGTAACACCGGCGGCACCGATCACACGAGATTCGACGAAGTCGGCCTGCCGGGATTCCAGTTCATTCAGGACCCCATCGAGTACGACACGCGAACGCACCACACAAGCATGGACACGTATGAGCGGATCCAGTCGAAAGACATGATGCAGAATGCTGTAATCGTGGCCTCGCTTGCCTGGCAGGCTGCGAACAGCCCCGACATGTTTCCTCGCAAGCCATTGCCTGCAGCGCCACCGCCAGGCGGCGGACGCGGCGGACAATAGTGCCGCAACTGTGGTGCGCTTGAGATCGGAAACAGAGGCTGCAATTCGCGCTGCCGGGATTGCACAGAAGATTGCGGATTCGCGAACGGGGGCGGACCGTATTACCTCCAAGAGCGGAATTGATCTGGTGACCGATACGGATCTTGCCTGCGAAGACGCGATTCGGAGTGAACTCCTTCGAGTGTTTCCGGACTGGCCCGTCGTTGGAGAGGAACGAGCCGGAACGCCTCAGGCGGGCAAGCCGTATTGGCTCGTCGATCCTATCTGCGGTACGCGTCCGTTCGCTTCGAACATTCCGCTCTACTGCACGAACATTGCTCTTGTCGAAGACGGCGAGGTGACGCTGGCTGCCGTTGGCATTGGGACCACGGGTGAAATCTTATGGGCTGAAAAGGGCAAGGGAGCGCACCTTCGGATGGACGGAACCGATCAAAGTATTGCCGTACAGGACTCCAGCAACATCGTATGGATTGATGGGAGCACTGAACTGGCCGCGAATGTGGTGAGGCAGACGATGCTGTCCAATCGCTGGTACGTGTGGAAGTTTTCGTCGACGCTCTCATACGCGTATGTGGCGTGCGGTCGGATCGCGGCGGCGATTCAGTTCAGTTCCAGTTTGCAGGTCCAGCCGATTGGTTCGGTCCATACTGCCGCCGGATGCTTCATTGCCCGAGAAGCGGGAGCCATTATCACGGATCTTCGTGACGGCAAGCCATGGAGGCTGGGAACGCGATCTTTTCTCATCGCTGCAACTGACAAGCTGCATCAGGAACTTTCCGAAATCGTTGCCCGCAGTCGCTAGTTAGCGGGGGCGAGTCGCTTCAATTCTTCAAACCAGTTGATCACCAGATTGATTTGCGTGTTAGGTTGCTCGGGTTCGACGGGCTGGACCATCAGGAATCGTCCGTCTTTGGCGACGTCGTAACCAGCACGACCGGTATCGGAAAACGTGTACTGTCCTTCGAAGAGGACTCGTGCAGGCCCCACCTTATCCGGCAGACTGGATATATCGACTGCCATCATCTTATTGCCATTCCGAAAGTACAACTCGGGACGGCTTCGCGACCAGACGGCTTCACTTCCGCCGTCCGTTGAAATCTGGATTTTCTTTCCTCCCGGCCCAGGGAAGGGGAGGACCCAGATTTCTCTTCTTCCGGATTCGTTGGATGTATATGCAAGCCAGTGCCCATCCGGTGAGATGACCGGACCGAATTCTGACGCTGGAACTCGACGAAACTCAGTCGGCTTGCGGTCTTCGCCCAGAGTCAGCACCCAGATATCGCCACCGCTTGTAAGATCGATTTCAAAGAAAGCCAATTGCTTACCATCAACGGAAAATGATCCGGGGGTTTGACTGTTATCACTCGTCGTCAACTGCTGCTCGGCACTACCGCCATCTGCGTCCTTCCAGTAAATGTTCCGGAAGCCGGTTCGCGTTCCCCGGTATGCAATGCGTTTTCCGTCCCGTGTCCAGACTGGAGCCTGGCTGGTTCCCTGGGATGTCGACGTAAACGGCACCAGCGAGTTTCGGCGGAATTCCAGTGTCCATATACTTTCGATTGGACCGTCTTTGGTGACCGCTGCGTAGTCGCCGTTTGGAGAGATCGCTGGTTCGAAGAATGCACTCGGTTCTACCGGCAGCGGATCGACTTTCGCTCCATCCGCCCAGACCAGGCGTCGTTCATCTCGCCGCGGGCTGACTGGTACATAGGCAAGCATTCCTGATTCGGACACAGCAAAGGATGCCGCTTCGATGTCTACGGCTCGTTCGGACAGGGCAACCGGTGAGCCAGTCACATTCAGACTAGCCAGATCAAACGAAACGGCCATCAATGCTCCAGCCCTCGAATACAGCAGGTGACCAGAGGAGACATAATGGCCGGAGCTGGCTCCACGCACCAATTCGCGATGCTTCCCTTCTGCCATCGGGTATACGTGCAAATGTCTTTCGTCCGAACCCGGTCCTGTCCAAACTGTAAAAAGCAGGGCCTTGCCTCCTGGCAAAGCCTGCGGTGCGCGGTGGCTGACTTCGCCTTTGCTTCGATCCAGTTTGGTGAATTCCTCGCACTTTCCACCGGAGAACTTCCAGATTCCGGATGTGCTGAAGGGCGCGTAGTAGATAGTGTCGTCCGGGCCCCACGTCCCGCCGTTGCTTCCCGCAGCGGGGCAAAGTGATTCTGGTGCCCCTCCCGATGTGGGAACCCTTTTCAATTTGCCGTCCGCAAAAAATCCGATCCATTTTCCGTTGGGAGAGAAGAACGGCCCACTGGCATCCTCCGTCCCATCGATTGGTTTCGACTCCAGTTTGTCCGTGGGCCGAATATATAACTTCGACACCCCACTGCCTTGTGCAGCGACATAGACGACCATGGCGCCATCCGGCGAAATTGCGATCGGGGCGATCCCCAGCTTTGAAAGGACGTACCCCGGTGGCAAGGGAATCGAAGCGCGGGTAGCGAGTCTGTTTCCCTCCGGGTCGCCAGGCTTCAGCATCCACACGGCGAGACCGGCCCCAACGGCGAGAATGACGGCGATCAACGCTGCGGTGCTCGCGGATATCGATCGGCGCGGGGCCTTCACGAATGCCTTCGATTCGAAGGGTTTTTCTCCAGCGGATGCTGTCCCGCTGCCCGCCAGCCACTTCAGCTCATGGGATAGATCTGCCGCGGATTGCCATCGATCATCCGGATCCTTCGCGAGGCATCGGGCTATCAGTCGATCCACGACCGGCGGGGAAACGGGCTGCAATTGAGAGACTGGTGGAGGTGAGTCTTTCAGGATCGAACTCATCACGCTGACGGGGCTCTTTCCTCCAAAAGCCTTTCGGCCGGTCAGCATTTCGTGGAGGACGGCGCCGAAAGCAAAGATGTCGCTGCGCGGGTCGGTTTCGGCGCCTTCGAGCTGTTCGGGCGACATGTAGTGAATACTGCCCAGGATTGTCCCTTCCGCCGTTGCATCCACTCTCGTTGGTGCTTCCGAGAGACTGGACACAATCTGGGACTGCCTCAATTTGGCCAGACCAAAGTCCATCAGCTTCAGCCCACTTCGGGTGAGCATGATGTTTCCCGGTTTCAGATCCCGGTGCGTGATTCCCTGGCGGTGCGCTTTATCCAGCGCGTCCGCAATTTCGGCGGCGTACCGCAATGCCTGATCCAGCGGCAATGGGCCTCGCTCCAGACGCCGGGCCAGCGTTTCCCCGTCAAGCAGTTCCATCACGAGAAAATCGGTTTTTTCGTGTCTGCCAACATCGTAAATGACGCAGATGTGGGGATTGTTCAGGCGGGCGATTGTCTGCGCCTCGCGCGCAAACCGGGCTCTCGCTTCGGGACTGTCCGAGATGTGCTCATGCAGAATCTTGACGGCCACCGTGCGATTGAGCCGTGGATCCAATGCCTTATAGACTTCGCCCATTCCGCCGGCGGCAATCAACTCGATGATCTCGTAATGCCCCAGCCGGGTGCCTGCCGCTACTGACAATGGTGCTTTCCGCCTCTCCTGAGAGTCGCGTCATTATAGAGGTAGATATTGAGACCAGCATCGAATTCTGAATGTACCGGTGGAGGAATCTGTTCCCGGGAAAACGGGAATCATGTACGATGCGAAACCACACGAAAGGAGCTA
>Ga0184628_10000144_pt1 | contig 41267 bp, 37 predicted proteins | sample PLM4_5_b1_FD_133149 | JGI IMG/M metagenome (GOLD analysis project Ga0184628, IMG submission 133149) | Groundwater sediment microbial communities from an aquifer in East River, Colorado, USA - PLM4_5_b1 | ecosystem: Environmental > Terrestrial > Soil > Riparian zone | place: USA: East River...
CCCCTACTCCCTCTCCCGCGCGTAGTTGGTGTCAGGCACCAATTTCGTTGCCTTGAAGGGTTACGCTCGTTTATATTGCCTGCATCTCAAAGGAGGACCCTGTGAACAATCCCATCTATCTACATATGTCGCGAGAGAAAGCTTCGTGCTTCGGCGTGTGGTGTAGCGAGCGGGTGCGTAATCGGGTCTGATCCGATTTACCCGCTCCAGCGCGAGCGGGTACCTTCCAGAGATTTCCTTCTGAAACATTCCCGTTCGCTGGTGTTTTTCACGATTGGCGGACGGAATGAGTTCAAAGTCAAAATATCAACTGATCTGGCAACTGGTTCGCGTGGAACGGCGACGCTATGCCGCCGCAGTGACCGCGCTAGTGCTCGCGTCGTGCTTTCTCTATCTGGTGCCTCTGGTTCCATCGGCGGTACTGGACGGAGTGCTCGGAGATGAGAACTCCAACGCGTCGTCGCTGATTGCCGGAATCGTTCGCGTTGCGGGCGGAAGAGAATATCTGCGCGACAATCTGTGGCTGGCCGCGGTCCTGATGGCCGGATTCACGGCGCTGGCGGGATTCTTTACCTATTTGCGCGGACGGTTGTCGTCGGTTGCTGCCGAAAACGTGATCCGCAGTCTTCGCGACCGGCTGTACGACCAGCTTCAGCATTTGCCCTGTTTGTACTTCGACACGGCTCCTACTGGTGATCTGGTGCAGCGCTGCACGTCCGATGTCGAAACCATGCGGCAGTTTCTGGTGAGCCAGGTGGTGGAGATCGGCCGGGCCGTGCTGATGATGCTCGTCCCATTGCCACTGATGCTGGCCATCGACTGGCGTATGACGGCGATGTCCGTGGTTCTGATTCCGCCAATCGTCGCATTTTCGATGGTCTTCTTCCGTCGTGTGCGGACCAGTTTCGAGAAGGTCGACCAGGCGGAGGGACGTCTCACTGCAACGTTGCAGGAAAACCTCACGGGGATCCGGGTCGTCCGGGCCTTCGCGCGCCAGCAATTCGAGATTGAAAAGTTCGGAGCGCGAAATGCTGAACATCGCGATCTCGACAACAAGTTGTACCAGCTTCTCGCCGTCTTCTGGTCGGCCTCGGATGTGCTCTGCATCGGCCAGATGGGAATCGTCGTCGTCGCCGGCGGGCGATGGATTGCTGATGGAAGCCTCGGCGTGGGGAGTTTCTTTTTCTTCCTGACAGCTGTCGGAATGTTCATCTGGCCGGTGCGCATGCTGGGCCGGATTCTGACCGAACTCGGTAAAGCAACGGTAGCGGGTGGCCGTATCCAGGAGATCCTCGGGCACCCACGCGAAACGGTGCCGGATAATCGTCTGTTCATTCCGCAGCACGGAGCGGACAGTCGCGGCGAAATCGCTTTTCGGAGTGTGACGTTTGCCCATCGCAAGGATACGGCTGCGCTGGAGGATGTGTCGTTCCACGTTCCGGCCGGAGGAACGCTGGCATTGTTTGGCCCGTCGGGTTCGGGCAAATCGACGATCGTCAATCTGCTTCTGCGATTGTATGACCCATCGACCGGTGCCATTGAAATCGACGGCCGCAATATCGGGCATGTCGATCGGAAAGACGTGCGCCGGCAGATCTCCGTCGTGATGCAGGAGCCGTTCCTCTATTCAAAAACGGTTCGCGAGAATCTTTCGATTGGCTATGAGTCGGCGTCTCACGACGACATCGTCCAGGCGACGGCGGCGGCCTGTGTCCATGACACCGTGATGGAATTTGAGCAGGGTTACGACACGTTGGTTGGAGAACGCGGCATCACGTTGTCGGGCGGTCAGCGTCAACGGGTCGCGCTGGCGCGTGCGTTGCTGAAACGGCCGACGATTCTGATTCTCGATGACGCGCTCAGCGCGGTGGACACGGAGACGGAAGCGCAAATCCTCGACGCGCTCGCTCTACGCCGAGGGCACTGCACAACGATCGTTATTGCTCATCGACTGTCGACCCTGATGACGGCGGACGAGATCCTCGTGCTGGACAGCGGCCGCGTGGTGCAGCGCGGCACTCATGACCAATTGAAGGAAGCTCCGGGTATGTACCAGCGCGTCTGGACGATTCAAAACACCATGGAGGACGCATGAGCTCCTACTACGAAGAAGACGTTCCGACGCACAGCCGGATTGACACGGTGTTGTGGCGCCGCATTCTCGCGCACGCGCGTCCTTACAAGCGATCGCTTTGGGGGCTGGCTTTGGCTGGAGCGATTGTCGCTGCCTGCGATGTCGCGTTGCCGAGAGTAACAGGCGCGATCATCGACAATGCCGTCGCGGATGGCAGCCGGCTATGGACCTATGGGTTGCTCTATCTCGGACTCGGCTTATTCATGGCGTTCATGGTGCGGCAGTTCATCCGCCTTGCGGGCGTAGCCGCGACCGGTGTTGCCTATGACCTTCGACGGGCGGCGTTTGCGAAGCTTCAGGAGTTGTCGTTCTCGTACTACGACCACCGGCCGGTGGGTTGGATGATGGCGCGCCTGACCAGCGACTGCGACCGGATTTCATCCATGCTGCCATGGACGATGCTGGACGCCGTTTGGGGCTTCCTTTTGCTTTCGGGCATTACCGCGATGATGTTCTGGATGAACTGGACGCTCGCGCTCGTCGTCCTTTGTATCGTTCCGCCGTTGTCGGTGGTGACAGCGGTGTACCAGAAGAAACTCATCCGGATGCAGCGACTGGCTCGAAGAACAAATTCAAAAATCACCGCAGGCTTCAGCGAGGGCATCATGGGCGTTCGAACGTCCAAGGCGTTTGTTCGCGAAGAAGAGAATCTGGTCGAGTTTCAGACGCTATCGGACGAAATGTTTCGCTATTCCGTTGAGGGGGCGCGCTATGCCGCCGTGTATCTGCCATTCGTGATGACCATCGGAGCCGCGGGAGTGGGGCTGGCGATGTGGCGCGGAGGCCTGCTGACGGCGAACGGGGCACTGCCATTGGGAGATCTCATTGCGTTCATGCAGTACGCGGGACTTTTCCACCATCCGATTCAGGAAATGGCGGAGCGATTCACCGGACTTCAGTCCGCGCAGGTGTCCGCCGAACGATTGCAGAGTTTGCTCGATGCGGTCGTTGAGATTCAGGATGCTCCCGATCTCCATTCGAGTGCGCCTGAGGGACGGATCCGCGAAATCGTTTTTGATCGTGCGGCGTTCGCGTATGCGCAGGGTGGGCCGGTGTTGACGGATTTCAACCTTCGCATTCGCAGCGGAGAGTGCGTCGCTCTTGTTGGCGAAACCGGGGGTGGGAAGAGCACTGTTGCCAAATTGCTTTGCCGCTTTTACGAGCCGACCGAAGGCAGTATCCGAATCGACGGCGTGGATTACCGGAAACGAAGTCTTCACTGGCTGCAGTCTAGTCTGGGGATCGTGCTGCAGGAACCACACCTGTTCAGCGGCACGATTCGCGAGAACATCCGGTACGGCCGACTGACTGCGACAAACGACGAGATCGAAGCCGTGGCGGAGCAGGTCGGCGTTTCGAAGTTCATCTCCGGATTTCCGGATGGATATGCGACGGAGGTCGGGGAGGGCGGCAATCGTTTGTCGACGGGTCAGAAGCAGCTGGTGGCATTGGCGCGCGCGCTGTTGGCGGATCCCCAGATTCTGGTGCTCGATGAAGCGACATCGTCGGTGGATACCGAAACGGAAAAGCAGATTCAGGCCGCCATCGAAGTGGTGCTTAAGGGCCGCATCAGTCTGGTGATCGCGCACCGGCTGTCGACGATTCGGGCTGCAGATCGGATTCTCGTGATCGATCGTGGCCGGATTGCCGAAGAGGGCGACCACGGCGAATTGCTGCGCCACGACGGAGCATACGCGCAGCTCTACACCCAACAGTTCCGGTAATTGGGGATGTAGTGAGCACGCGCATCCTTCTCCTGAAGGGAGAAGGTGGCCCGAAGGGCCGGATGAGGGGTACAGAAAAGGCAATTCCGTACCCCTCACCCTTCAGGAGAGGGATTTTTCTACCACATTTCCTTACTTCAAAAGCACCAGGCCGTAATCGCCAAGGCGACGGAATCCGACGGCTTCGTAGCTGCGTGCGGCACTGGGATTACTCGTGAACAATACTGCGCGGGAAGCTCCACGTTGACGGGCAGCGATCAGCGAAGCGGCGACGGATGCCTTTGCATAACCCCGCCCGCGATGCTCCGGTGGAGTGTAGATGCCCCCGAGCTGAACCATATCCGGCAGGGTTGCGTTGAAAGCGGACAGAGAAACGAGTTCTCCATTCCGGATCGCGACCCACGCGTTTCCTTCTGCAACCTGACGATCGAGTGCAGCGGCCGCGCGACTGCGTGTTTCTTCGGAATAATTGCTTCCCAATGATTCGATATCGTACGCGCATCGCCACCGGTGAAGCAGTTCGCGCTCTTCCGGAAAGGGGGCCCGGCAGATGATCTCCCCATTCCGGAGAGCGGCGGGTATCTCGAGTTCCATCAGATCGAGCGCGTACAGCCATTCCTCTTCATCCATCTTCGCCGGAGCATCCACAAGGCCGAGCGCAGTCCGCGCACGACGCACCTGGCTGGCCGGACCGGCAAAGCCAGTCACCTGACGGCCGCTCCATGAAATGCAGCTTCGGGCCAGTTTGTCTATTTCCCCGGGACATTGCACCAAGACCATGCCGCTCCAGGCATGAGCCACGACACCCATGATGCGCCCCCCTTCGATCGCGCCGGCATACAACGCGTGAAACGGCTCGTCGCGATAGACGAGTCCCGCACGACGGGCATTTGCTCGCAGAAACATAGAACTGTCCCTGTGGCTGATTAGAAAAGCTTCCAGTCTGGGTTGATCCGAGTTGTCGAGGATGCGAATGTCCATTGCTTCTGACATAATGCCTGCTTTCCCGCAACCTGGATACGGACGGCGCGAGAGGAGATTCGACCATGACAAGTTTCCCGGGCCCCTACAGCGGCATCGCATACTCCCTGATGAGAATGATGTTCGCGTTTCTTTACCTGAGTCATGGACTGAAATGGCTCTTCGGCGCGTTCGGTGGCCGGCCGGTTCCGCTCACACCGCTCTTGATGACGGCGGGAGTGATTGAATGCATCTGCGGGACGCTGATGCTGATGGGACTTTTCACGTCCTATGCGGCGTTTATTGCCAGCGGCGAGATGGCCGTGGCGTATTACATTGCGCACATTTCGCGTGGAAGTATCTGGCCGATTCAGAACGGTGGAGAAATCACAGTGGCTCTCTGTTTCGGTTTCCTGTTTATCGCCACGTTCGGCAGTGGTCCCATCAGTGTTGAAACGTTGCTGGGTTCGAGCCGGCGGCGCTGACTGCATTCGGAGTGACGCAATAGGGAAGCGGATCCTTCGGCATCGCAATCCAGCACGCAAGATACGCGATCAGTCCGGGAACCGGCGGAACAAAAACCAGCACGATCCAGACGATGCGGACAATCGTCACGTCGATTTCGAAGTAGCGCGCGACTCCGGCACAGACGCCGGCGATCTTTTTTCCTTCCCGTGGCCGGGAGAACTGGGCGCCGCGCCGATCGTTGAAAAACGGCCGGGGTTCTTTCGCGCCGCCGCAGGCAGAACAGAAACGATCTTCCTCAGCCAGTTCTTTCGCGCAATAGGTGCAGTACATCGTTTACCCTCCATTGCTTACTACGAATCACCGATTGAAAAAGTTCAATAATTTCAGATGCCGGTTCGAAAGCCGGACCCCATACGGTCGCACGGCGGGCTAGCCTGCCGAGACTATGCCTCATCTTGCAATATGGCAATGGCTGCTGGGCGCGTTCAACGCCTTTACCATCGGCGCCGCCAAGACTGGTGTGCCGGGCGGCGGAATACTGGTACCGACGCTCATGGTCGTGCTGGTGGGAAACGCTCGTCTGGCTGCCGCATGGACGGCGCCCCTGCTCAGTACCGGAGATGCGTTTGCCGTCATTTACTGGCGACGTCAAGCCGATGCCCGGAAGCTGTTTTCACTGATTCCCTGGGTGCTGATCGGAATGGCAGGCGGTGGGTTCGCGCTGAACCGGGACGAAAACCTCTTGCGTCGAATGGTCGGCGTGATCATCGGACTCATGCTGGTTCTCTTCGTGTTGCAGCGCCGCGGCCTGATGGTGAACGTTTCCCGCGGTGCTTTCCTGTATGGAATTGCGGCGGGTTTCGCCACTGTCGTTGCGAATGCGGCCGCACCGATCATGAGCATGTACCTTCTGTCGCGTCGCTTATCGAAGGAACAGTTTGTGGCCACGGGCGCGTGGTTCTTTTTCGCCGTGAACCTGGCGAAAGCGCCGATATATATGTGGTTCCATCTCTATAGCGTGGAATCTCTCGTCTTCGATGCCCTCATGGCGCCGCTGGTGATTGCGGGAGGATTTGCGGGACTCTGGTTGATTCACAGAGTCCCGCAGCGCGTGTTCGAGTGGCTTGTCGTTGCGTTGACCGCGGTCTCGCTGGTCTTCCTCTTTCGCTGATGGATTAGCGCGCCAGCGGGTCGGGCCGCATCTGAAATTTCACAACCTTGCTCATGTTGCTGGTGTTGCCTTCGGTGTGGAATACCGTGCGAGTTCCCCACGTCGACCAGAGGCCTTTTCCTTTCCATCCGGCGTTGGCATCGTCGATGCGGCCGTCCATTCCTTTTGCGAAGAAGCCCAGCGGATACGGTACTCGCAGGACGGTGAACTTCCCGGTGTCGGGCGAGAGAACGAGCAGGGAATCGGAACCATTGCCTGTCGCGATCGGCATGTTCCGGCCCATTCCAAACGTATCGAATTGATCCACCCAGCTGTAGTAGTGCGAGTCCGCGCTGCCGGAATCGGTCACACCTTTGAAGTGCGGTCCGGGGCTTTGATAAAGCTTCCAGCCTTCCGGGCAATGTTGGCCAGTGGCCTGAGGTCCGTTCAGCGGTCCCTTGCATTTTTTCCGATCGAAGCTCGCGAGATGTCCGCTGGCAAGTGCCGCCCACACGACGCCATTCCTATCGATGTCGAGGCCGCGTGGCGAAAAACCTTGTACCGCAGCAGCGGGATTGTTCCACGGCACTTCATAAACTTCGGCCAGCGCCGTAACGGATGGATTGGAGCCGGGAACCAGCCGCACGACAGAACCGGGGAAGCCCAGAACAGAACCCCAGACGGAGCCGTCGGCCGGACTCACCGTCACGCCATAGAACGCCAGATTGACGCGGGTATCTTTCGTGGGATCGGCTGGCTGTCCGGGATTCACAAAGTCATCGCGTTTGCCGTTGCCGTTCGAGTCGAGAATCAGGGGAGTCCAGCCCTGTGATTTTTCTTCATCGCCGGTTTCGAGAAACATTTTCGTGTTCAGCCAGCCGACCACTCCGCCGCCACCGCCGCTGCTGGTCCACATGGTGTTGTTCGCGTCTTCGGCGAATTGGAGATGATGTGTCGAATAGCACGTGTCGATTAGTGTCACTTTCTCCGACTTCGGGTCGTACATGGCCAGATGACGACTTGCAGAGCCGGTAATCGGGAAAGCCTTCGCCGACGGATGATTTGATCCCGCACCGCAGAATGCCGGGTTCGCGGGCCCGCGGACTCTCGAAGTGAACCACACCCGGCCTTTTTCGTCGAACATGGGATTGTGGACGTTGGCCTTGCTCGTCCAGATTGCCTCGTCGCCCCAGTATGCCGAAGCCGCTGTTGGAGCTCCTGCAGCCAACGGAGTGTTTGGATCGCGCACGGGCACTTTCACTTGTCGCTTCTCGTTGCGCACGGGATCCAGTACCGGCAGATAATCGGCGCTGATTTCAGCGGATCCATAGAGAGGACCGTTGGCGTTCACCTTGGGATTCCGTTTATCCGTCGCGATCTCGTCATGCAGATACGCCTTCGGATCGGCCCAGTCCCATTGGGTGATGACCACGTTGCGTTCGACACCCTGTGGGCGAGGTGGCGCGACCTGCGGATACTCGCCACCGGCAATACGATCGGTCCAATCCCCGAACAGCGCCAGGATGCGTGGCTTTCCGAAGGTATTGAGGCTGTTGCTCATTCCGGCTCCCGCCTGTCCGGATTGCACACGCCGATCCCAGGCCGCAGCGGAGTTGGGGAACTTGCCCAGTGCTGCGGGAATCTCTCGAGTGCCTTTGTTTCCGAGTTGATGACACGATTCACACGTGTCGGTTTTGAGGGCGCGTATCCACTGCGCTTGATTGGCCATACCTGGGGCAATGCCGTTGCCGGCGGGGCCGGTTCCAGGGAACTCCGTCTTTGCCGGCACCTGCAATAACGAGTACCAATAATTGGAGGGATAGTATTCCGCTGCCGCGCGGGCATTCGGAGCAACCACAGCCTTCAGGTTCAGCACCTTTCCGCGAGTGGACTGAACTTTCGGGGAATCGACAAGGCCGTAACCGCGCACCCACACGTTGTAATTCGCCGTGGGAAGATCCGGCACGAGATAGCGACCGCGATCGTCGGTGACGACAGTACGTGAGAACTTCGTCGGGAGATCGGTAGTCTCCGCAATAACCCACACTCCGGCCTCGGGCCCGCCGGTGCTGGTCACCACACCGCCGATGTCGTCATTGTCGACACGGACGGTGTCGGCGGTCTGCATTGCGGTCAGCCCAGGCAGGGTTGCAGTCCATAGCAGAGCGATGCCGAAGGTGATCAAGCCCAGGTACAACATTTTTGCGGTGCGCATACTTTCCTCCTATGTGGGAGCGGAACTTCCAGTGTGAATTGCCAGCCGTATTAGCATACGGTAAACCTCAAGTCAAACCGTTCAACCTTACTGTGGTGATTCAAATCAGGCTCCTCGTTGTAGTCGCGATCTGTGACCGCAGCTGCACGGAAAAAAGGAAACGCATTAATCCACACCGCGCTTTTCTGCTTTCCGATAATTCATACGAAGGGGATAATTCCTCGTATTCCGCACTTTTGTGTCGAACTAAGCGGGAGTTATCTGTGTCTTTGACATATGGGAAGCGGACTGTAAATTTTGCAGACCCAGGAATTACGGAGAAGAAAATGAATAAGTCGAACAAGGGATTTTCGTTGTTGGAACTTCTAATTGTGGTGGCAATTATTTTGATTATCGCGACGATTGCGATTCCCAGCCTGTTACGTTCACGCCAGGCAGCTCATGAAGCAGCTGCGGTTGCGACGCTTCGAACCATCAATACCGCGCAAGTGACGTATCTCTCCACGGCAAACGGGAGATTCGGCAACATCTCGGACCTGATCGCCAACGCGCTGATCCCTTCAAACTTCATTCCAGGTCCGGTCTCGGGCTATAACTTCACAATTACGCTTGATGCAACGAATAGCGATTTCACCGTCACAGCGGAACCCGCATCTGCGAACGACGGACGTTATGGTTACTTCATCACTCCCGACGGCACCATCCGGTATTCCCTTGTGACAAGCCTGGCGCCAGCTGGTTCTGCCGGAGCCCCTGTCACTCAGTAGGATCCGGTGTGAAGTGGGCCAGAGCTCCCCAATTATTTCTTCTCGAGGGCTTCGATACGCTTCAACAATTCGGGCAGGCGTTTGATGAGGGCTGTCGATCGTAACCAGAGTTTGTTGTCCATGGACGGTGAGCCCGAAACGATCTTGCCGGGTTCGACGTCCTGACCCACACCGCCCTGTGCGGTCACGATGACTCCATCGCCAATTTCCAAATGACCCGCGACGCCTACTTGTCCGGTGAGGATGACGTTTCGTCCGATTTTTGAACTGCCGGCAAGTCCGACCTGCGCACACAGCAGCGTGTTTTCTCCAACTTCAGATGCGTGTCCGACCTGGACCAGATTGTCGATCTTCGCGCCGCGCCGGATGCGGGTTTCGCCGATGGTGCCGCGGTCGATCGTGGAATTCGCCCCGACCTCGACATTGTCTTCGAGGACGACGATGCCGGACTGCACGATCTTGTAGTAAGAGCCATCGTCCTGCTTCGCGTAACCATAACCATCCGTTCCGATTTTGACGCCGTCCTGAAGAATGACACCATGTCCGATCTGACAGAATTCCCGCACCGACACGTGAGCGTATGCCTTGAAATGGTCTCCAATACGCGCACCCTGATAGATGTGCACGAAGGGATAGATGATGCATTCGCTCCCGATCACGACATCGCCTTCAATCACCACAAACGGGCCAATGGAGGCTCCGGGACCAATTTTCGAAGACGCGGCGATCGACGCGGATGAACTGATTCCGGACGCGGGGACCGGAACCTTGTAGAACTTTTCTACGGCACGCGCAAAAGCCAGGTAGGGATTCGCCGTGCGCAGAGTTGCTGCGGGGATGTCCGGAAAGTTGGATGAGACAATTACCGCGGATGCCAGAGTGGTTTTCGCTTTCGCCGCGTATTTGGGATTCGACACAAAGGTCAACTCTCCGGCTTGTGCTTCCTCAATTCCGGCGACGCCGAAAATCTCCAGATTGCCGTCTCCCTGCAAAGTACAGCCCAGTTCTGCCGCCATGTCGCTGAGTTTCACGCGTGCCTCCTTCTAAACGTTCTTAATTCAGATGGTACACTTACCGCGCGCATGAGCGAACACCGCACCGTGCTTCGGTCCACCTCGACGATCAGCACTATTACATTTATCAGCCGGATCTTCGGATACATTCGTGATTCAAGAATCGCCTTCCTGCTCGGAACCGGCGATCTTGCCGATGCCTATACCATCGCGTACCGCATACCGAACCTGATACGCCGCATTGTTGGGGAAGGAGCGGTCAGTTCCGCATTCATTCCCGTATTCTCCGAATACCTCACTGCCGGAAAAAGAAAAGAAGCCTGGGAGTTTGCAAACATCATGCTGGCCGCGGCGATGGTGTTTCTCACTGTCGTCACCATTTTGGGAATACTTCTCTCGCCATGGATCGTGCCGGTTTTCGCCTACGGATTTCGAGTCACTCCAGGCAAGCTCGAAATCACGACCGTATTGAACCGGATCATGTTCGCCTATATTGCGTTGATCTCCATTTCAGCTCTGGCGTCGGGTGTTCTGCAAAGCTTCAACCGATTTGCCGCACCTGCTTTTGCGCCGTTGCTTGTAAATCTCAGCATCATCGTATTTTCATTTCTTTCAGGCTTCTTTTCGAGTCCGGCAATTGCAATGGCGGTTGGAGTGGTGGTCGGCGGAGTTCTGCAGTTATCGATTCAGATTCCCGGTCTTATCGGCAGCGGCTGGCGTTTCCATTGGATATGGGATCTGGCACATCCCGGTGTTCACCGTGTGACGACATTGCTGGCACCAAGAATGTTTGCGATCGGTATCGTGCATATCGATGTGCTGATCGGAACTCAATTTGCCGCGTCAATGATTGCCGGCAGCGCAGCATCGATCACATTCGCAGACCGGGTCATGGAACTGGTGCTGGGAGGCTACGTGATTGCGCTTTCCACCGCCATTCTGCCGCTTCTTTCGCGCCAGGCCGTGGAAAGACGAATCGATGAGTTGAAGAAGACTCTGAATTTTGCCATCCGGCTGGTTCTCTTCGTTACGTTGCCCGCGTCGGTAGGACTGGTATTGCTCCGTAAACCCATCATTCAGGTGTTGTTTGAGCGTGGAGAATTTAGCGCAACTTCGACGGAACTGACCGCCTGGGCTCTTTTGTTCTTCGCGATGGGATTGTCGGGATTCGCGATGGTGAAAATCATCGTGCAGGCTTTCTATGCACTGCACGAAACGCGCGCGCCGGTGATCGTGGCCAGTGTTTCGCTGGGTTTGAACATTGCTTTGAACTTTCTGTTTTTTCATCCGCTCCGCAATGGCGGACCGGCGTTGGCGACTTCGTTATCGGCAGTTTTCGATGTGGTGGCGTTGACGACGATCTTCCGATGGAGATTTGGCGCCATCGGCATGCGTGAGGTTGGCCGGTCAGGGTGGAAGTTTGGAGCTGCTGCGGCGGCAATGGGAGTCGTGGCCTGGTGGCTTATCCACGTACCCGGATTTTACAGCGGTTCGGCGTCGCAGCGCGCGGGGGCGCTCCTGGCAACGATCGTCGTTTCGACGGTAACGTATTTCGGCTTCGCCTTTCTGATGCGCGTGCGTGAAATCCCAGAGGTCTGGAGCATTTACTTTCAGTGACGAACCGGGAGTGGTCGGAAAAGTTTCTGGCGTATCTGCGTATCGAGCGCGGCCTGTCGACAAACACGATCAGTTCCTATAAGCACGATCTGGAAATGTACTGCCTCCATCTGGGCCGAACGAGTGTGTTGAACGCGCGGCCAGCCCAGGTTTCGACCTTTCTGAAATATCTGTATGTTCACGGACTCAAGCCTCGATCCGCGGCAAGATCGCTGGCAACTGTTCGCGGTCTCCACAAGTTCCTTCTGCTGGAGCGTGCAACAAAGGAGAATCCGACCACGACTGTCGAGGCGCCACGCGGCTTTCTTCCATTGCCGCACTTTCTGACTATCGAGGAAGTCGACCGTCTGCTTGCGGCTCCGGACCTCACGACTCCGGTGGGTCTGAGGGATCGGGCGATGATCGAAGTGTTGTATGCCACCGGGCTCCGGGTTTCCGAGCTGACAGGACTACGTGTGGATGGGATGAATCTGGCGCTGGGCTTCGTGCGCTGTTTCGGAAAGGGAAGCAAGGAGCGGATTGTGCCGATCGGCGAAAACGCGTGTCACGCGGTTGCAACGTATTTGAAGGAGGGAAGAGGCGAATACGCTTCCGAAATCCTGTTTCTCACTCCAAGGGGCGCAGCAATGACGCGATTTGATTTCTGGGAAATCCTGAAGCGATACGCCGCTAAATCGGAGATCCGGAAGAATATCTCACCGCACGTTCTTCGTCATTCGTTTGCGACGCACCTGCTGGATCGCGGCGCGGACCTTCGCGCAGTGCAGATGATGCTTGGCCACGAGAACATTTCGACCACACAGATCTATACCCATGTGATCCGCGAAAGGTTGAAACAGATCTACAAAAGCTACCATCCACGCGCCTAGATGGGCTATCATGCTTCGCTGCATTCAGTCGTAAATTCCACGGAGGTATAGAGTGAATAAGGGTAGGCATCTGTTTACTTCGGAGTCGGTGACCGAGGGGCATCCCGACAAGGTCGCCGATCAGATCTCCGATGCCGTGCTGGACTACGTTCTCTCACAGGACCCAATGGCCAGGGTCGCATGCGAGACGATGGTCACCACGGGCGTCGCAGTGGTCGCCGGTGAAATCACCACGAAGTGTCATATCGATTATCAGAAGATTGTTCGAAGTACGGTCGAATCCATCGGATATACCGATGCGAGTTACGGCTTTGATTTTAAAACGTGCGCCGTCATGGCCTGCGTCGATGCGCAGTCGCCGGATATTGCAATGGGTGTCGATACCGGCGGTGCCGGCGACCAGGGGTTGATGTTCGGGTTTGCGACAAACGAATCTCCCGAGCTTATGCCACTGCCCATTCTGCTGGCGCACAAACTCACCAAGAAGCTTGCCGATGCACGGCGGGCAGGCTCACCGAAGTTTCTCCGGCCCGATGCCAAGTCCCAGGTCAGCGTGGAATACGATGGAGCCAAACCGATTCGAATCGATACGGTAGTAATCTCGACGCAGCACGCTCCGGAAGCCACTCCCACTCAGATTCGCGAGGAAGTCATCGAGCAGATCATCAAACCGGTGTTGCCAACCCACCTTCTCGATGCCAAGACGAAATACCACATCAATCCAACCGGACGTTTTGTCGTAGGAGGACCTCAGGGCGATTGCGGTCTGACCGGCCGCAAGATCATCGTCGACTCGTACGGCGGCATGGGCCGTCATGGCGGCGGCGCGTTCTCGGGCAAGGATCCGACGAAGGTCGACCGTTCTGCCTGCTATATGGCTCGTTACGTTGCAAAAAATGTGGTCGCTGCAGGCCTGGCGGATCGAGTTGAAATCCAGCTGGCATATGCGATTGGTGTCGCAGACCCGGTGTCTGTGGCAGTGGACACATTCGATACGGGAAAGATCCCCGACGAAAAGATCTCACAGATCATTCGCGACCATTTCCAGCTCACGCCGCGCGGCATCATCGAGTCGTTGAATCTGCGCCGTCCGATTTACCGGAAGACCACCAACTATGGTCACTTCGGGCGATCGGAGCCGGAGTTTACATGGGAGATGACGGATAAGGCCGCTTCCATGAAGAAGCAGGCAGGCCTGTAGGGAGACTTGGGGGAATTTGTCATTGTTCAGTTGTCATTTATCATTTGTCATTTGAGGGGGCACAGAAAAATCCTCTTCCGCTCGGATGACAAATGATAAATGACAATTGAACAATGACAAATTCCCCCGCCCCCTCCTCAAGTTTTAACCCGAAGCATCATCCACGTTCCACCCAGCCCGAAGATCAGATTTGGAAACCAGGCGGCAACCATCGGTGAAAGCCGGTTGATGTCGCCGAGCTTGCCGAAAAGTTCAAACGTCGACCAGTAGAGAATCCCCATTCCGATACAAATGCCGATGCCATAGAAGGCGCCTTTTCTGCCGGTCTTGAACGAGAAGGGAATGCCGAGAAGCACCATGATGAAGGACACCAGCGGATACGAAAGCTTCCGATAGAGATCCAGAGTCAGCGATGTGACATCAAAATGCTTTTTCTGCAGCGCATCGATCATCGCCTTCAATTCGCTGTAACTCATCTGAGATGCGGTGCGAACATCGTCCTTGAAATACTCCGGTCTGTCCATTCCCGAAGTGACAAATGTAGGGATTGATTTAACCTCTGGATCGCCACCGCTTTCAGACATTTGATGCAGGGTGACATTCTGCAGCATCCATCCACTTCCATTCCAGGTTCCGCTGCTTGCGAATGTCCATTCGTGCAGGTTGAACGTGTCCGGTTCAAACTGGAAGATCGAGAGGTTGCTGAATTCGTTTTTCTGATAGTTGAAGTAATTGTAATGGTAGATGCGATTGTCCGAACCGGCCATCCACTTCCGCTCCGGATTCCTGTGAGATTGCGGAGCACGTCCCTTGATGATGTCGCGGTATCCGTCCTGGCGCTGGTTGGTATAAGGAAGCATGAAGTCCTGCATCAGATAAATAACGCCAGACATCAGCATTCCCACAAGTAGAAGCGGTACGGACAGACGATAAAGACTCATGCCCGCCGCTTTTATAGCCAAAATTTCATTCGATTTCGTCAGCGTGCCGAGATTGATCAGGATGGCCAATAGCACGGTTAGCGGCGTGACCCAGAAAAGCATCTGGGGTGTATAGAAGATGAAATAAAGGATGACGGTGAGGATGCTGGAATGGTTACTCACGATGTCCGGAAGCAATTCAAAAAGTGTGACGACAATGAACAACCCGACAAACACGACGAGGACCATCACGAAGTAGAAAAAGAAACCACGGAGCACATAACGATCGATGACGCGAAACATCTTGGAGCGTTGCGAAAAGGAATGAATCCAGGCGGTGAGTCTGTCTCTCATTCGGTCGAGAATCGACATTTTCTGACGAAGCCATTCGACGGTGCTTCGGATTCCCAGCAGGATTCTATTTTCCTGCTCGCGATCGGCTCTCGACATCATAAAAATGCCCACAAGCAGAAATACGATGTTGGGAATCCACACTCCGAGGAAAGGCGAGAAATTGGAATCGCTGGCCAGCTTCGTCCCTCCCATGAAGCCAAGGTAATAGAGGAACATCAGTATGAGACTCAGTACCAGTCCCATGGATTTGCTTCCTCGTGTCGTGGAAACGCCGAGTGGAAGGCCAACAAAAGCGAAAGCGATACATGCAAAAGGAAGAGCAAAGCGTTGATGGAACTCCACGCGGTCCGCATATGTTGCAGTACCGGCCTTTATTTGAGTCCAGAGAGTTTTCGTGGATGTCTGGTAGAGGGGAGCCGTATCCGGACCCGAATCGCCTGAGGGGATGGGAATCGAAAAGGTGCGTACACGGAAGATTTCAGAATCGTATTGCTCCGACTTTTTGAAGTTGATCTTGTGGGAATTGCCGTTGGTCAGCGTGAGATTGAGAGTGTGATCGGCCTCGTTTATGTGTGGAACTCCAGTGGAGGCAAATAGAATCAATTCCTGATTCGGGTCTCTCACATCGTCGAGCATGATGTCGTGCCATTTTCCGTCTTCGCGTGAGATGTGTCGGACGTATAGCGTGAGATTGGGACTGTCCTCATTGAACACGCCGTCCTGCACGATGAGGGAGGAATGACGCAGCACGATTTCCCGTTTGGCCTGATTGAGCTGAATGGCCATTTTCGGTGCGATCCACGTCGTCATTGCCGTATTGAGCAGCCATGCCCCAACGCCCAGAGTCAGCACCGGTACGAGGATCCTGCGCATGGAAACCCCCGAAGCGCGCATCGCAATCATTTCGCTGTCGGAGGACAAGCGTCCAAATCCGGTGAGTATTCCGACCAGGACGGCCATCGGCAGGGTGAATATCAGAACATTGGGAAGAATCGCGGCAGAGATGGCCCAGATTTCCCCGGGAGTGGCCGAAAGCCGGATAATTTTCTCCAAAAGTGTACCCAGCCCGCGGGTGATTGCGACAAAAGTGAGGGCTGCAAGCCCGATGATTGCCGGATAGAGTATCTCTCGGAGGATATAGCGATCGAGTCGGAGCACGACTTAGATTACCATGTCGAATATGTCGAGAATGGTCTCATTCCTGTGGCACATGCATCAGCCTTTCTATAAGGATATCGTTCGAAACTCCTACGTCATGCCCTGGGCGTATCTTCATGCCACCAAGGACTACTACGGAATGGCGGCGCTGGCAGGGGAGTTTCCGGAAGTTCACCAGACATTCAATCTCGTGCCTTCGCTGCTTCTGCAGTTGGAAGAGTACGCGCGCGGTGAAGCCCGGGACGAAATGTTCGATTTGGCGTTCAAGCCTGCCGCGGATTTGAGTCATTCCGAACGCGCCATGATTGCCGAGCGGTTCTTTCCCGTTCCTGTAGCGACCATGCTGGAGCCCTATCCGCGATACTTCCAGCTTCATGAACGTCGAGATCCTCTCGGATACAGTGAAGAAGACTTTCGCGATATTCAGGTGTGGTGGACTCTGACATGGATGGATGAGGATCGCCGGCCGAAGGAATTTGTTCAGAAGGGAAGAAGTTTCAGCGAAGACGACAAGATAGCGTTGCGCAGCCTTGTGCTGAAAACCATTGGCGATGTTGTGCCGGAATATCGCCGCCGCCAGGAGGAAGGAACGATCGAAATCTCCACGACGCCCTTCTATCATCCCATTCTTCCGCTGCTTGTGAACAGTCAGGTGGATGATGGCAATGTCCCCATCGCATTCCGTTTTCCTGAAGACGCCACCGAACAGCTTCGCCGATCGCGCGAGTTCATCCATGAGCGGTTTGGCCGCTATCCGCAAGGGCTGTGGCCATCGGAAGGTTCGGTGTCCAACGATGTCGCAGGCATCGTGTCGCGGCTCGGGTTCCGCTGGATGGCAACCGACGAAGGGATTCTGGAAAAGTCAGGCATTCACCTTGCAAATGGACAACGTCATCGGTTGTACCAGCCCTACGTTCGTGACGGCGTTACCGTTTTCTTTCGTGACCGAAATCTTTCCGACATGATCGGCTTTCATTACATGCATGGTTCGCCGAGCGATGGCGCTGAGGATCTGGTGCGTCGAATCAACGAAATCCCCGATGGTGGACACATCACCATTGCCCTCGATGGTGAAAACCCATGGGACTATTACGCGAAAAGCGGCCGCGATTTTCTGCGTTTCCTTTTCGACAGGATTCAGAAGGAGCCGGGTCTGCAGGCGGTGACGCTTTCAGAAGCTTGTGATCGTATGCCCGCGGAGAAACTCGACTGGCTGGCCCCCGGTTCGTGGGCGGGTGCGAATTTTGGAATCTGGATAGGGCATTCCGAAGATCACAAGGCCTGGGAATGGATTGTTCGCGCCCGGGGAGTGCTAATGGAACGAAAAGGTATCGTTCCTTCTGCGGAGTGGGATCTGGCGCACGAGGAACTGCTCGTTGCCGAAGGAAGCGACTGGATGTGGTGGTTTGGAAACGATTTCTCCAGCGACAGTGACGCCATATTCGACTCTCTCTTCCGCCAGCATATCGCCAACATCTATTACTTGATCGGCCTGCCACTGCCGGACGGTCTGGAAATCGCGATCAAGAAAAGTCTCGAAGGCCGCCGCACCGTCATGCCTCCACCCATCCATTAAATGAGGGAATGAGGAATCTGTCCCCTGCGTCCCCGTACTACAGGAGATCGGCAGCGATTCGAAACAGATCGGCGCGGGGAGCTTTCGTTTTGATGACGTAGCATTCGGTGCCCTCGCGCCAGAAAAGAACGAACTCGTGGTTGTCATCGAATAGAAGCGCGGCCAGTCCTCGGACGCTCACACGTTCCGGCACGGTGGCCGGACCGAAGCGCGCCTTCCAGTACTTGTCGCCCGGCCGGAACGCTGCGTTGTTGAGGATTCCGGTCAGGTCGTTCATAGGAATGGGAACCCTGGGGAACTTGAATGCATCGAGTACCAGCACTCCGCCGGACTTCAGCTGGTACGTTTGGCGTATCACCGGAAAGTACTCCACCTTGATCAGCGGGAATTCATCATTGGGCAGTGCGATTTTTGGAGTTGCTGGATTTGGTAGCGCGATTTCAATGGACTGCAGCTTGCCTTCCTTTTCGGAGAGTCCGAGAGGATCGAACTCCGTCACCTTCTTCGCGTCCGCGTACGTCGTCTTCTTGAAGTCCTTAGTCTTGATGTACGTGACGATGGCATTCGGATGTTTCCCCGGGTTGTAGGAAACGCCAGGCGGGACCTGACCGAAGACCGTCACCGCTAAGGAAAGTGCGGCAAGAAACGTCATGGTGCGTATCACGCGGATCATTATAATCGGGTGCATGATTAATACCGCACTCACAGTTGCCGGCTCGGACCCCAGTGGTGGCGCGGGAATACAGGCGGACCTCAACACTTTCTCGCGGCTTGGCGTGTATGGAATGTCCGTGATCGTGGCGTTGACCGCGCAGAATACAACCGGAGTGACCGGCGTGATGGATGTTCCTTCGGAATTTGTCGGCAAGCAATGGGACTCCGTGATGAGCGATATTCCTGCAAATGCGATCAAGACGGGAATGCTGGGTAACGTCTCCAACATCGTTGTCACGGCAGACATGATCGAAAAGTATGGAGTGACGAACGTGGTTGTGGATCCGGTGATGACGTCCACATCTGGAGCGACTCTGCTTGCTTCCGACGCCATCGAGACGCTCAAACAAAAACTGCTGCCTCGCGCACTGCTCGTCACGCCGAACGCGGACGAAGCCAGGATACTGACGGGTGTTGAAGTGCGTGGTCAGGACGACATGGAAGAGGCGGCAAGACGTCTTCGGGAGATGGGTCCCCGGTTCGTTCTCGTCAAGGGCGGACACCTGGAAGGTGACGCCGTCGATCTGCTTTTCGATGGTTCCGTTTTTAACTATTTTCGATCGTCTCGGATTGGACACACGCATATTCATGGCACGGGGTGTGTTCTCTCCGCCGCAATCACCGCGTACCTTGCATTGGGAAACCCGATCGAGGAGGCTGTGCGTCTGGCTAAGGACTTCATCACGGAAGCGATTGCGACCAGTCTGCGGATTGGAAAGGGCGCCTGGCCGTGCAATGCCTCGGGTTTGGAATCCTGAGGTTAGCAGCCGCTTGCCACGTGTCGTGAATTCACATGGCCTCTCTTCGAATGAGAGTTTCGGCCTTGCGAAGTATTTCACGTTCCTGTGGGTACGTGGCACGGTGAATGGCATCGTCGACTGCGAACCATTCCACGCGATCGACTTCATGGTCGTGTTTGCCCATATCGCCTCCGGTAAAGCGCGATAAGAAGAAGGTGACAACCTTGAAGATTCGCGTTGGCGGGTTTTCCCATTTTGCAATGTAGGAGTACTTGATCGTGTCGATGCGCCTGAGGATGTCGCATGACAAGCCGGTTTCTTCCTGAGCTTCGCGTATTGCCGCGTGTTCCGGAGTCTCGCCACGTTCGATGAGGCCTTTGGGAAGCGACCAGGCCGCGCGATCGCGCGGTTGGATGAGAGCGACTTCCGCGACTTCACCCTGCTTTCGATAAACAACACATCCCGCTGAAATCTCTCGTCTGGCCATTGCTTCAGAATATTACAATGATCGGCTGGAGATGCAGATGGACCTCTTTTCATGCACCGATTTCAAGGTTTTCGAAATTCCCGGTTTTGCCGAACGTATGGCGGCCATTCGAGCGAATATTCAGCCCAGGTTGTCGTCCATAGGTGAAGCCCTGGTCCCACAGCTCAGCAGCCTGCTCGATGTTCCGCTTTTCGTTCACGTCGCCAGGCATATGCGGCGGACCGTGAATCCTCCCGACGATACGTGGGTTGCATTTGGCCGTGATCCGAGGGGTTACAAGAAGGATGCTCATTTTCGTGTTTCGGTATCCGGGCAGTGTGTTCGATTCCTGTTTGAGGCCGGCCCGGAGTACTACGAGAAATCCGAATGGGTGCGCGGCTGGAATCGGGCATCAGCGGCGCTGGTCTCGGATTTGAGGATGGGGAGGGACCTTGGATGGTTTAAGGATGAACACGAGGATTCACCGGTGAAATCATTGAAAATAATGACTCCAGGTGAACTCAAGAGCCTTGGGAAGGAACTCACGCGCCGCAAGGCAGGCCAGTTTGTGCTGGGCCGGACTATTGCCGCGAAAGACTTTCTAAAGCTTACCGGGAGCCAGTTTCAGAAACTGGCGGTTGAGAGTTTCGCACCACTGGCGCCGCTGTTTGAGATCCACAAGCCGCGGGTGCTGGCGTCGCGGTCTATGAGTTCCTGAAGGCAACAGCGGATGAGGAGAACAGTAAATTATGTAACCCCCACCCGGCCGCCCCTTTGTTGATGAAGCACCCTCCCCTTCGGGCGAGGGATTTGTTCAAAACTGTTCTCGAATTTGGAGATAGACAACGCAGGCTTGTGATCGCGTGTCCTGGCAGGTTACATTAATTCGTTCATGAAGTTTGCCAATTTCATTTTCCGAAACACGCTTCGAAACAAGCGCAGGACCGTACTGACGATCCTGAGTATCAGCATGTCACTGTTCCTGATCTCGACGCTTCGGACGCTGCTGGATACCCTGGAAAATCCACCGTTGACTCCGGATTCGGCAAAACGCGTGGTGATTCGGCATGCCACAGGTCTGGCGAATACCATGCCAATTGCGTATCGCGAGCAGATTGCAGGGGTGCCCGGTGTGGAATCGGTCACTTCCAGCCAGTGGTTTGGCGGTATCTATAAGGATCCTGCCAATTTCTTCGCGCAATTTGCTGTGGACGCCGACCGGTTCTTTGAAGTCTACGGAGATATCCACACCCAGACGCCGGAACAGAAGGCCGCCTTTATCAAGGACCGCACCGGTGCCCTTGTCGGTGTAACCCTGGCCAAACGTTTTGGCTGGAAGGTTGGCGACCGCATCACTTTGCAGGGTGCAATTTTCCCCGTAGACCCGGAGATGACGATAGATGGCCTCGTCAGTGAGGGCGCCAGCGAAAGCAACTTCTACTTTCATCTCGATTACCTGAATGAGCTGTTTCGTCCCAATGGCGGCGCGTGGAATCAAGTAGGGACATTTATCGTCAAGGCCAGGAATGCGGAAGACCTTCCTGGGATTTCAGAAAACATCGATGGCATGTATGAGAGCAGCACGGCACCGACGAAGACGGAATCGGAAGCCGCGTTTATCCTCGGCTTCGTTTCGATGCTTGGAAATGTCCGGCTTCTGGTGATGAGTATATCGACGGTGGTGCTTTTCACCGTCATTCTGGTTGCGGCAAATACCATGGCGATGTCCATACGCGAACGAACCGGCGAAATCGCCATACTGAAGACGCTCGGATTCGCGCCTGGTCTCATCCTCTATATGATGGTCGCCGAGTCCATGATGATTGCACTGGCCGGAGGAGTTCTGGGTTCGGTGGGTGCGAGGTACCTCTACCGGATTCTGAATCTGGATGCACTAAGCGCCGGCTTTGTTCAGCAGCTTGACGTGAGGTGGAATACCGTCGTGCTTTCCGCCGGGATTGCGCTTGCCGTCGCCATGTTCAGCACCTTGATTCCGGCATACAACGCTTCGCGGCTTTCGATTTCGGTCGCAGTTCGGAGGCGAGGCGAATGATTCCCGTACGATACAACCTGCGCAGCATCATTGTGCGCCGGGTCGGAACGCTGATGACGGTGCTTGGGGTCGGCTTGACCGTCGCTGTTTTTGTTTCCATTCTGGCGATGGTTCACGGACTTCAGAACACCTTTGTGGATTCTGGTGAACCGTTGAATCTGATGATCATCCGGCAGGGCTCGCAATCGGAAACGAACAGCTTCTTCAACCGCGACATCAAGGGAATCATTGAAACGAAAGATGGTGTACAGACCGTCGCCGGAGAAATTGTCGTGGTCATCAACCGGGTTCGCGTCACAGGAGACACCTCAAACGTCATGGTTCGTGGAGTGGATCCGAAGACATCGATGGAGCTTCGACCCACTGTAAAGATTGCCGAGGGTCGGATGTTCAAACCGGGATTGCGCGAGCTGGTCGTGAGCCGTTCCGTTTCGTTGCGTTTCAAGAATGCCAAAATTGGAGACACGCTCAAGATTGGCCGGTCGACCTGGAACGTCGTGGGAATACTCGATGCGTCAAAGTCCGCGCAGGATTCCGAAATATGGGGTAACTATAACGAGATCGCTCAGGAATTTGAACGGCCCGTCTACAGTTCGTTGCTCGTTCGAGTTCGGGATAAGGCGGCGGTGCAGTCCGTCAAAGACGACATCGCCCGCGATCGGCAGGTGAAGCTCGATGTCTTCAGCGAGAAGGAATACTATGCATCGCAGACCTCATCGGCCCTTCCGATTCAGGTTCTCGGATATCTGGTTGCCGTCATCATGGCCATCGGTTCCTGTTTTGCCGTGATGAATACCATGTATGCCGCGACCGCTTACCGAACCAGGGAAATCGCGACGTTGCGGGTGCTGGGCTACCGGCGATTCAGCATCCTCACGTCGTTCGTCTTTGAGTCCGTGTTGCTGGCCGTTTGCGGCGGAATCGTGGGTTGTCTGATGGCTCTTCCCGTCAATGGGATCACGACGGGTACGACGAACTTCTCCTCATTCTCGGAAGTTGTGTTTCAATTTCAAATCACGCCGGGGCTGATGCTCCAGGGCATCATATTTGCCGCAGTGATGGGCGGCATTGGCGGATTTCTTCCGGGCGTGCGCGCCGCATTCACTCCCATCGTCCGCGCACTCCGGACGGAAGTGTAGAAAGGTGTAGCGCCAGAATTCTATGGATCAAATGTCAACGGAGCTGAGCAAGCTTCGCATCGATAAGTCTCAACGCGGCGAAAAGAAGGAAACGAACGGCAGGGGTAAATGGGTCGTTGTGTTTCTTCTCATACTGCTCATTGGCGGAAGTATCGGTGCATACGCCTATCTGAATCGGAAGCAGGCGGTAATAGTGGATGTCATCCATCCGCGGCTGGAGTCGTCCGGAGATTCGGCAGTGCTGGTGTCCAGCGGTTACGTTGTCGCGCATCACAAGATTCAGGTGGGATCGAAAGTCTCCGGACGCGTCGCATGGATTGGTGTCGAAAAAGGCGACCAGGTGCGGAAGGACCAGGTTGTGGTTCGGCTGGAAGACCGCGAATATCGCGCGCAGTTCGATCAGACCACGGCATCCTATGATTCGGCGTCAGCCCGACTCGCGGAACTTGAACGTGGATCGCGTCCCGAGGAGATCGATCGGGCTAAAGCGGATATGGAGCGGGCCGAAGCTCAGCTTCGTGCCGACGAGGCCAATTTCAAACGTGTGGAGAACATGGTGAAGCAGGGGGTTGGTGCGCCGCAGCTGATGGACGAAGCGAAGGGCCGATACGATACGTCACGCGCCGCACTGGCATCCGCGACCAAGACTTATGAGCTGTCCCGCCTTGGACCACGCAAGGAACAGATCGACAACGCACGATCTGAAGTGGCGCGCGCGAAAGCCTCAGCCGATTATGCGAAGACTATCCTGGATGCGACCGAAATTCGTGTGCCGACAGCCGGAACCATTCTGGAACGCAACGTCGAGCAGGGTGAAATGGTGACGACATCGTTTGTGGGTGCGGAAGGCGCCAAGGGTTTTGTGGTGACGCTGGCCGACCTGGACGACATTCAGGTGGAACTGGATATCAATCAGAACGACTTCAACCGGATCGCTCCCAACCAGCCGTGCACGGCCGTGTCGGATGCCTATCCGGATCGGGTATACAAATGCCGCGTTACGGAAATCGCTCCGGAGGCGAATCGGCAGAAAGCGACCGTCCAGGTGAAAGTGAAGTTTCTGGAACCAGACAAGTACGTCAAGCCCGAGATGAATGCGCGTGTGACGTTTCTGGCGGCTCAGACTGCGGCTAAAGAGCCTCAGAAATCCGAATCCGACGCTGCCGCTGCAAAACTGTTTCTTGTTCCAAAGAATACGATTCAGGATCGGGCCGATGGAAAAATCGTGTTTGTTTTCTCCGATGGCGTCGTGCAGTCAAAGCCAGTGACGGTGGCCCGGGAAGTAGGTGCCGATGCCTATGTGTCTGCAGGACTGACGGGCAATGAGTCCATAATAGTTGGTGAAATTCTGAAAACAGTGAAGGTGGGCGATCACGTGGAAGTGCGCAAATGACGGGTGTTGAAATACAGGATGTAACGAAGAAGTTTCGCAAGGAAACTACCGAAGTCGTGGCTCTTCGCGAAACGTCGGTTGTCATCGCCGCGGGCAGTTTTGTGTGTTTGATGGGCCCTTCCGGGTCGGGGAAGTCGACTCTGTTGAATCTCATCGCCGGTATCGACAGGCCATCGAGCGGCCAGGTGATGGTGGACGGTCGCGACATCTCGAAATTGTCAGAAGGAGCTCTTGCGGCGTGGCGGAATCAGACCATCGGGTTCATCTTTCAGACGTTCAACCTGATTCCGGTGCTGACGGCGTTTGAGAATGTGGAACTTCCTCTGCTGCTGACGAAGCTGTCGAAAGCGGAACGCCGCAGCCACGTGGAGACGGCGCTGAAGCTGGTGGGATTGGGCGACCGCATGACACACTATCCGCGGCAACTGTCCGGTGGACAGGAGCAGCGGGTTGCCATTGCTCGTGCCATTGTGACGGATCCGGAATTGATTCTGGCGGATGAGCCTACAGGAGATCTCGATGCGCAGTCGGCCGATGAAGTACTGGCCATTCTCGAAAAACTGAACAAGGAATTCAAGAAAACGGTGGTGATGGTGACTCATGATCCGCGTGCGGCGCGGCATGCGCATGTGATCCGTCACCTGGATAAGGGTGTTCTTCTTCCGGAAGGAGTAACCGCATGACGAAACTCAGTGGAGCGTTGGTAGTTTGTCTGGCAATACCGGGATTCGCATTTGGTCAGACTGAAAAGAGGCTGGCCGTCGTGAATGGCGAAACAATTACGGAAAAGCAGGTTCAGACTGAAGCGGCGTCGGATCTGGAACGTCTCGAAGCCAAGCGGCTGCAATTCGAATCCGGTTTGGTGCGGGACAAGCAAACCGTCATGGAGAATCAGCTGAATCAGATGATCGAGGATCGCGTGCTCACCGCCGAGGCGAAGAAGCGCGGAACGACGACGGATAAGCTGGTCGAAGACGAGGTCGATAAGAAGGTCGCCGTGCCTGCCGACGAAGCCATTCTGAAGTTCTACAACGACAACAAAGCTCGCATCAATGGAAGCTTTGCAGACACGGCTCGGGATATTCGCGACTATTTGATGGATCGGGAGCGCGACCGCGTTTTCAATGCCTTTATCGAGGGATTGAAGAAGGACTACAAGGTGACGTCTTATCTTGAGCCCACCCGTACGACCGTTGCTACAGCGGGTTTCCCGTCAAAGGGGCCCGCAAATGCGGCGGTGACGATCGTTGAATTTTCGGATTTCGAGTGCCCCTATTGCGGCGGGTTTTATCCGACACTGAAGGAAATAGAGAAGAACTACCAGGACCGAATTCGGATTGTCTACCGTCAGTTTCCACTTACCAGTATTCATCCTCATGCGTTGAAAGCTGCTGAGGCATCCTTGTGCGCCAATGATCAGGGGAAATTCTGGCAGATGCACGACGCGATGTTTACCGACCAGTCGAAGCTCGAGGTTTCAGATTTGAAAGAAAAGGCCGCGAAGTTGTCGTTGAACACCGGAACATTTAACACCTGTCTCGACTCCAGCAAGTACGCCGCCGAGATCAAGAACGAGATTCTCGAAGGCGCCAAGATTGGCGTGAACGGAACCCCGTCGATGTTTATCAACGGGAGGTTCCTGTCTGGCGATCAACCCTACGATGATCTCGCAAAGATGATCGACGACGAGTTGAGCCGGGCAGCGAAGAAGTAAATCCCTCGCCCGAAGGGAGAGGTGCCGCCCATCTCCTGATGGGCGGCGCGTGAGGGGTACAGTATGATTCCCCGAGAAATTCCGAGGGACTTTCAGCGCTCCCGTACTTCTGCCCGATCGTTCCTGGGAGAATTCAACAGCATCGACACTTCGACCGATTCCAACCATTCTGTGGGACACGGTTTGAGCAAAGCACTGATCTGATCGGGCTGCCTCGCCGACTCCTCATTCTTGCGCAAACGATCTCAAGACTTCGAAGGTACAACGACAACACTACGGCGCATGCTCAACGTGACGGCGGAGCCTAAAACCGCGAGCACAAGCAAACTGGTGACAACATATGGTTCGAGCAGGAAACTCAGACCCAGCATCCTGTCCAGAGAAATGGCGCCGCCTCCGGTTAAGGCGATGCCCAGTGCCGCGACGGCATAGAGGAACGGCAGCTCAATCCCATTTTCGGTTGCAAAGAATCCGTTCTTCACGTGCACGCTAACCATCGCAACGAGCATCGCCGACAAAACGGCCGCGGCCCCGAATGGGGTGAACAGGCCGACCGTCAGCAAGAGGCCTCCTCCCAGTTCGCTCAAACCCGCAGCCGCCGCAAATGCGGCTCCAGGACGAAATCCAAGAGCTTCGAAAAAAACGCCCGTCTTTTTGATCCCGTATCCGCCGAACCAGCCGAATAGTTTTTGAGCGCCGTGGGCAGCGATGGCCAAACTAAAAAACATTCTGATGATGGGTATGCCATTATCCATAGACCTTCTCCTTTTCCTTTAGAGGCGACCTGCTTGAACTAACCGAGTCCGCACCTCCGCAATGTGCGCCTGGGCGTCGCGCAGCGCGGCGGGCGTCGTGTGGACCGAATGGGAGCCAAGGACGAGATCGTGCTTGTGCGGAACCGCCGAACCGAGAACGAATTCAGTATCGGTCCGTCCCTCGAACTCGACCGCTCCGTCCGACGGCTCGAAAGCCACCATGTCTCCGTCCCGCAACTCATCGGGTACGGATACGGCGCCGGACAATACCGCAGTCCACAGAACGGTATGACCCGTCGGGGGCTCGTAGCGCCAGCGCTCGCCGGCTTTGAGATGAACCGCGAGATAGTTGATTGGCGAGGGAGACGCAATAGGACTCGATGTCGACCCATAGCTGCCGAGAAGGATCCGCACGGGAGCGACTTCGGGCACATCTTCAGGGGCCTGATAGATACTGATGGTTGGACCCAATTCGAGTTCCGGCGGCAGCGCGATCCAGAGCTGGAAGCCGCGAGTTCGACCCGCCTTGTCGAGACCGCCGCCGTGCCACATGCCGCGTCCGGCTTGCATCCACTCGACGCCACCGGCCGTCAGAGTCCCTTTGACGTTGTCCGGATCGACATAACGAACAGCTCCTTCCGCAACGTAGGTCAGCGTGGCAATACCCGAGTGAGGGTGCAGGCCTCCGTCGAAAGGTGCATCTTCATTGTCGAAAAGGTCGAGGAACACGAAAGGCTTGAGGATCTCGCCCAGATCGGATGGGCTCATCAATCGCGTCACAGGACCGTGTGTCCGGCCGCGGGTGCGCAGCACGACCGCTCGCCCAGGGGTACCCTTGTTGACGTGTGAAACGGAACGCATGAACATGATCGCCTCCTGACACTTACTTTAAGTAACTGGTTGTTTTTGTAAAGTAGGCACTTTAAAGTAAGCAGGTGAGGAGATGAATCCATGCGCCGCTCTCAGGAACTTCCGCCGCGTTGTCCGAAGCCCACTCACGAATTGCTGCAACTTCTGACGCGGCCGTGGACAATGCACATCCTTTGGGTACTAAGCACTTCCGGACCGACGCGATTTGGCGCACTTCGTCGCCAGATTGAAGGAATTTCGTCGCGCTTGTTGACCGAGAGGCTGCGAGACCTGGAAGAAAAGGGATTTATCGATCGCCATTACGAGCCAACGATCCCGCCGGCTGTTACCTACAGCCTCACCAAACGCATGCAGGAAATCGGCGGAGCTCTCGACAAGCTGGATGGACTTGCCCACAAATGGGCAGAGGAAGACGCTAAAGTCGTCCGCAAACGTAAGGCGCGGTCTGAGTGAGCATGCCTCGCCATGATTAGCCGATTAGTTGCGACACGAAGAACGGCAGTTGAATCCGAGCAGTTACGTCACAATGCTTTTCATCAAGGAGAACCGCGCGACATGACTCGATTCGTTCGAGCCCTGGTTGAATTCGATGCAGTAGGGGAAGTCTCACGCCGATGCTCAACGCCACGGAGGCTGTCGCTGCGCTTATCGTCCAGGCGGCCAAGCGCGTGAAGGCGGTCGGAGCTTGACGGCAATAGCATTGGAATGCTGAATGAGAACTGAAAAGCTCAGCACGACCGGACGATTCCACCGATATGACAATGGATTCCGCGACCTTGTGTCGTCGTGCTGGTGGAATCGTCGTGATCGGAACGTCAGTGGTGGCGTTCGGTATCGTGTTCGACGAAGCTGTCGCGGGCCGCATTGCCGATCCCGGGATGATCGCTGAAGAATCCATCCATTCCTAACTTCAGGAACAGCTGCGCCTCGCCGCTGCGAAAGGAGTTGTTCCGATTCTCTTGAGATTCCGAACAACTCGCCTCTCGCTTTAACCGTGCTGGTAGGCCGCATTCAGTGGTGTTCCTAAACGCTGGGAGACTTTCGAGGAGGAATCTACAATTCGCCGTTTCGGGGCACTTGTCCGAAATGCCAACTTCCAAACAACCGACCAGCGATGGCTAAATACTTCGCCGTTGGGGGAGCTATGTCGCAAAACACAAACTTTCGGATAGCGCACAATCCAGGAATAAACTCGGACTCGGGCTACTTGCTGCTTGGGTCGCGGGCAATGGAACGTTATCGTCAGTTGGCTGCCGGCCGCTCGATGCGCTCCACCGTGTATACCGGCAGGTGTCCTCTTGCCTCTTCAGTTCGAGACCGAGCTTGCCCAGAACCGAGAACATTGTGGGCGCACCAGCGAAGGCGTTCGCGTCGGGAGTGCTGTTTGGTGGCGGGGGAGGCAGCCGCATGGGGACCCAGCCTTCCGTATTTACGGTGAACAACCCGTTGAGCGCCGTGCGGTTCACGACCGGCAAATCCGTCCAGTTCGAAATGTAATTGGCAACGTCGTCCATATCGATGGCTTTGGCATTCAGGGGATGGCCCAAACCGTTAACAAAGTCATGGCAAGCTTGCTGGCCGGTATCGAAGCTGCAGTCCTTCTCGGCGATGGCTGACTTCTGAAGCTTTGGTCCTCCGCTGGCTACGGTGAGCGCGTAAATGGACATCGTTTTGTTCTCTGTCCGCATCATGAGTCTGAAACGATCGGTTAGCAATCCGCGGATCATTTGCTTGATTCGGCTTCGGACTTCGCGATCCTGAAGTCCCGGAGGGATGGCATTGGCGACGGCTTTCGCTTCGATGTCGTACGTCTCGCGAAGAGTCCACTCGGGGAGCCGAGAAAGGCGCGGCGAGGGATTGACGGGTACGTCGTAAGCGTAGCTCAACAATCGAATCACAGGTACAGCACTTGCGATCAAATCGCCGTTAGGCCGCACTTGCTTGCGAGCGTTGCGCGCATCGGATGAGCGTGCAGGCTTTATCGTGATCGTTGCAAATGATTGTGGCTGAGCGACAGCAGGCAACGTCAGCAGCAAGCAGACAGCCGCTTGGCAGAACAAGGACATGATCCACCCTCCTAAGGGATTGAACACCAGTAGAGCTCAGTTTGTTCCCGGCATGATCCACACTCGCGCCCCTTCTCCGAGAAGACGGTTCGCGGGTAATCAGCACTTAGGTCGGTGTCTCGTCGCTTGTCCGAGAGGCTGACGAGCCTCCCAAATGGAGGGTGGCGGCACGGTTCTAAAACTGACCTCACAGAATTCTGCGTTTTCTGTCGGGAATATGAAGGTCGATCGATGTTTACAGACGTCTAGGGCGATCCGAGCTCACCGTTCGAGTTACGCAGCTCTACTGGCTTGCCGTGCGGTGTGTGCCGGTAGGCGTCGGCCCAAGCTTCCTTGCGTGCATCCATCTCCGCTGGATTTGACAGATTTTTCGACGTGACCAACCGTTCAAGCGCTGCCAACCAGTGCTCGTAGTAGCGGGAGCCATCGTCCGGTTCTCCTCGATCCGCCACTGCCTTTAGCTCGTCCGCAAGCGCCGCCGCCCACTCCTTCCAAGTGAAGTGACCTTGTGCTGAGAGCCGTACGGCGAGCGCAAACGCTTGCGCCTGCCACGGTTCTGCGAATACGGGTCCGCCTTCGTCGCGAGGGAGCGAGGGCAGGGAAGCCAGACGCTCGGGATCGGGTTGCAGTTCGGACTTTGCGAGATCAGATGTGCTCAAGGTAGCTATCCCACATGTCGATGTAGACACTATCGCGCGGTGACGCCTGCTCGCCCCACAACTCCCGCGCCGCAAAGCGTACGGAGTACAAGTACTGTGGCTGTTCGCCTAGAAAAAGTGCATTCGCGTCCGGAAACACGAAAAATCCGCGGTTTTGAACGACGGTGCCGGCTTTGCCTCTGGCATACCGGGGCAGACGAGTATGGCCCAGCGGATTCATGTTTCGCGCGCGCACATGCTGGCCGGATTTGAAACGCGCCTTGGAGTTCGCTTCCGGGCGCATATAACTGCCACGGCGCAGCGATGCCGGCACACCGCTCAGCGTAAGAGGCGGCGTTGCTTTGGTCGAACCGGGCGCGGGCTTCCCCGAATCAATCTCTTCGCGTGTGACAAGACCTTGCTTCACCAATAACTCAATGTTCCGTGTAAGCCATTTCTCGTAATAGCTCATCCGCAAGTAGTCGGCCGAGGGGATCAACTCAATCTGATGACGGCCCGCGTCGATATTCCACTTACGCCACGCGGCGAGCGAACGGTCGATCGCGAACATGCGGCCTTCCCACGGTGAATGAAACACAGGTTCATTCTGCTCGCGCTGAATCGGGCCCATGCCCTGCATTCCGCCCATGTCATGAACGCCGTTCATGCTTTGCCTCCGGAGGGGACTGATACTTTTACGACGCCGATCATCGAATCACGCGTGACCAGGGCGGCCAGCTCTTCCTCAGTCATTGTTTCCGTATCCGCTGGCCGTTCCGGCAGCACCAGATACCGGACTTCCGCGGTGCTGTCCCACACGCGCACGTCCACATCTTCCGCCAGTTCGAGCCCAAACTCGCGCATTACGCTACGCGGGTCGATCACGGCGCGTGAGCGATAGGGAGCCGATTTGTACCACACTGGCGGAAGGCCTAACACGGGCCACGGATAACAGGAGCACAACGTACACACAACGAGGTTGTGCACCTTGGTAGTGTTTTCCACTATCACCATGTGTTCTCCGTGCCCTTCGAAGCCGAATTCGGCAATGGCCGCGCCGCCGGAGGCGAGCAGGCGCTTCTTGTAGGCGGGATCTACCCACGCGCGAGCCACGACGCGGGCCCCGTTCTTGGGGCCGATCTTATGTTCGTAAGCGTCCACCAGCGCGTCGAGCGCCTTCGGATCGACGATTCCCTTTTCGACAAGGAGGGATTCAAGCGCCTTGGTTCTCAGGGCAGGATCCGATGGAACTACTTGATGGTCATGGTCGTCTTGGTGATCTTGCGCGTGCACGGCGCCGCTTGGGGCAACGGCCACCACTCCTGCAGCGGCGGCACCCTTTAGAAACTTTCTCCGGTCGACCGAACCTTTGTTGGGGTCAGCCATCGTTACTCTCCTGGAGGTACATGAATTGTCACATGCCTCGATGGATACCTTGTCCGCTTGAGTTAAGGGTGAGAATGATAAGCGGAGTTTCGAAGGGATTCAATGCCCAATGTCGTTTCGTTCGCGTGGCGTACGGTAGTCGACGTATGGTACTGCACACCCTCATGTCGGGCTGTTTTGGATTCCTTCTGACGAATCTCTTCCGATGATTCACCAAAATTGACAACGCAGCGATTTGTGAGTTCGACTTTCAGTTGGAGTCAAGTTGGCTTCTCGGAACAGTGACCCATTCCTAAATTCAAGGCGCGCAATCGACGTGAATTGTATTCTATCGACTTCCGACGGCACGAGGATGGGGCAGAGCAGGCAGGCTGATTCGAATGCTGTGAGCTGCGGTTTTCGTAGAACGCGCTGTCACAAACTGTTTCTGCCGATACTTCCACCACACGTTCTGCGTGGGTTGAACATACATCTCCAGTTCAACCCCTGACGCTGTCAATCGGGCCTCTTTTACAATCGAACGGAAAACTTTCGTCTTCTGTTCATCCGTAAACCGCTTGTGAGACCGGGCTAGTAGCCGGAGTGCTTGAATTAATTCCACGGTCACTCCACCTAGGCACTTGTCCGCCCCCAATATCCGCATTTATCGACCCAATCAACCATAACTGAGCGCAACTCCGTTTCCGCGTTCCTGTGACAGCGGGGAAAGTGTCATACCGAGAATCACCATCGATTCCTGACGGCACTAAATTCGCGCTCGTGATCAATCGCAAAGTGTGATGAACGAAGTGAGCCGCGATACCAAACCGAATGCGGATTCCATTGGTTAAGAATAGTACAGAGAACCTTTGTGGGTTGATCACAGATTCACGCGTTGCAAGACAAGAACAGTAGGACTCAACACAAAACCGAAACCATTAAGGAGAACGAAAATGAAATCCCAGATGAGCAACAACATCGCAAACGAAGTTACAAAAGAAGAGCTGAATGAATTAGTCGACGGACTCAAACAATGGAGAATCGGCTTGGCGTCCGAAACGGGGCCTATCCTTTCTCGAAAGAATTTTGGCAACGAGAGCGATTCGACCGCGAAGTATCAGCTGAAGAATCTCCAGTTCAAGAGATTTCTGCAATGGGAAAAAGAGATTATTGGCAGCATCAACCTTGGCTGGACCGATGATTCGACAGTGAAAACAGCAGAGCGGGTCGATCGTTGGTTCTTTACGCGCGACAAAGGCAAAGATGGCCCCATCCAGTATGGCGAGTTAATAGCGATCGGCAACGGCAAGGATCCTTCATTCCTTGACCACAAGCATCGGCCTGTGGGAATCGATATGGGGTTTTCGTCCGCTCCCGTCTATGAGTGGCAGATCCTTGGGGGAAAGCTGAAGGAGCCGGTAAAGGCTGGTGATCATGTTGCGATCTACAACACGGAAATCAAACAGCCTTTGATCTTCTTCGATCGAAACGTTGGAGGTGACATTGGGTGGCCGACCTCCGAGCGATGGGAAAAGCAAGCAATTGACTACTTGTCAGGGAACATTTGGAAGATTGCCAAGGCTGCTGCACTGGCGGAGCTCGGCGTCGTCTTATAGGCACACGCTTCCTTCGCTGAAGCTGAGTGAAAGTCTTGTCGATGTTTATTGTGTTTGAAGGTATAACGCGGAGTAGTGTCCGCAACTTGACGTTGCGGACACTACCTCTTCAGTTGTCTATAGGCGGTCATCGGGAGGTGCAACATGCAGGTCAATCCAATCCAGATCGTTCCTCTTCTATTTTTGTTAAGCCTGGTCGCTGCGTTTCTCCTTTTCAAGTTCCTCGATTCCAAGGCAGAGATCGTAAGCAAAGGGTATAAGGCGGGAGGCGCAATTGCAGGATTCATCATTGTGTACGGGATGCTCTACGGCTCCTTCTATAAGATCTCAGGAGCCCAAGAAAAGTTGGAAGAACAGAAGAACACAATAGAAGAATTGCAAAGCAAGATTTCTGAACGCGACAAATTCCAACAAGTCCGGCAATTCCAGGGAACCATTGAGCCGTATTCAGAGCATACCAAGGTCGTTTTGGCCGTCACCGAATCGGACATTCAAGATCCCATCAATAGAAGATTCCGTCTTTCGGCCCAGTGCGTTGATCTCATAAAGGGAAAGTTTTCGCTTTATGTTCTGCGGGCGGGTCGTGTCTATCCATATGAGATTTTCCCGGAAGATGACATTTCTGCGTTGAAGATTCCGGTTCCTGATTCAAATTAGGATTCTAAAATGAATAAGAAAAGAGCCCTTACTCTGTTGGTGGTCTTTCTCCTTACGTCCAGAATGTCGGCATTTGGTCCGGCTGTCCAGGTGTCCGGCGAAGTGTTTTATCAAAACAAGCCGGCGGTTAATTACACAGTGTCAGTCGGCGGAAAGTTCGCTTTTGTTGATGTGAAAGGCAGATTTCGGATCTTGGATGTGCCGACGGGTGCGCAGACACTGCAGGTGTTTCAGGATAGGAGGAAAATAAGAGAACTGAGTGTAACTGTTCGAGCACCAGGAACGACGATTCCCAGGATCAATTTGTGAGCGGTGCCTCATTCTATAGAGAGACGCTAGTGGGGGCGTCGTCGCCTCTTCCGTGAATCGTCGATGGGATCGATTGTCAGGAGCGTGGACGGGATATTATTCGATTCTCCGTATTGCCGGTTGCCGGAGCATGCAAAGGATATCGATTCGATTTTCCGGATAGCCGGTTTATCAGGCATTGACACACGCACCTAGCGCTATCGGCTTCTCACACTAAACCCACCTTCGACACCGCTTGTTCGAGAATCCAACGGCAGTATTAGGGTGTAGAAAACCGCCTCGATACTCCCAGGCTTCAAGGCACGTAGACTATTGTCTGTCGAACATGCGCCTTTGGGATCCTGCCAGTAATCGAACTCCAGACCTTCCACTCAGACCCAGTCGGCAATGGTTGCATCGGCGATCCATCGCTCATAGTCCAAAGGTTGTCGATTTGAACTGCCGGTATAACTCCGATTAGATATGTGCGTGCGGCTTGCAGCATTAGGTTGGTGGTGATAACCCTACTGACCCACGATTCATGAACAGGACTTGGGGTCTGGTTTTCAAAACGCTCCCGGAAGAGCGTCGCGATTCCTACGGGTTGGACAAGCGAAAGGCTTCCATCCACTCGACTGATCTCCCAGGCTGCCGTAAGTAGTCCGCCCCATTCCCAAACCACTCCGGCCGCCTGCGCCGTTGTCGTGACATAGTACCGATTCTGAAGACGGACGTTTACCGTAGGTTCAATCGAATATGTCGCCAGTGTTGGCCCGGGCCGAAAAAAACCCGAGCATTGGGCAGCGAAGGCAGATTGATTCGGATGCTTTGGGCCCCTGTTTTCGTCGAACGCGATGCTCCCCGAATACCCCAGACTCAAAACCGTGCAGGTGGTTTCGGTGGCGCAGGCGGAATGATCTGTCCTTCGGCAGCGATTCTGAAGTCGATGTTCGAGATAGTTTCGCCGCGCTTCACTGTTACAGACGTAGCATCCTTCTGAGTTCCGGCTCCCGGATAAAATGTCAAAGGTAGTCCGGGAGTCAAGACAGCAACATGGTAGTCACCGGGAAGAATATCCAAAAGCTGATACTTTCCGTCGGTGTCCGTTGTGGCATGCGGATTAAACGGTATGCAGCAGTCTGAGACACGGGAGACCACGACAGTAATATTTGACGCGGGCTTACCATCGGCTGACAAAATTCGCCCGGATACGGCCCCACTTCCAGGCCTCTGCAACGGGACCGCGAAAGACCAACTATAACCGTCAGGGTCGACGTAACTCACATAAAGGCTATCAACCGGAACTTTATCAAGCCCTGCACAGTCGGGTCTATCAGACAAGCCGTACACTTTAGGCTGAGCCAAAGGGCGAAGCGGTGGGCCTTTTATCCTGGACACAACAACGGTGGCGACAGCCAAGCTGCCTCTCCTGCCGCTTTCGAAAGTAACCGTGGATGTGCTGGTCCACTGCAGCGCCGCGCCGTAAAGTTGGGAACTCTTAGGATCGGGAAACTTGCAAAGATCCAAAGATGGGCCGAAGTATTGGGCCGCGCCGGTGGGCATGGCGGTGAGGTAGCGACGTACATCGTCAGGAGGACCAGCGTATTGATCGACGACGATTTTGGAAACCACCTCGGGTGCAACGAACTCCGCCAGGGAGCCCGTGGATTTGCCTCGATAATCAGGTTTCGGATTGTCGCGAATTAGGGGACTGAGCCAACTCTGGGGATGCGCCGCAGAGGGCGGCACGACGACCTCCACCTCCGGCTTAGGTTCCGCGAGGAACGTGAGGCACAGCGAAAGACCAACGAGGAGTGTCCGCATTCAGAACCTCCGCACAAAGTATAGTCGAGCGGGCAAGATACAATGGAGCCGAATGATGCAGCTCGCGATACCAGCCACATTGAATCGAGCCTCTATAAAGATCGGCAGGACGTCCAGGTTGGTGACCCGCAGTTGCGACACGCGTAAAACGATTACTTCCGTCAAGAGCCGTTTTCGCGGTTTTCTGTGTTTTCCTTAGCTTTCCGTGTTCGCAGTAGACGCAGTAGTTCTTTATCATCAATCTACTCGCATTTTCCCAAGCTGGACGTCGTAGATTCGGTTCCCGTCTTTGCGGTCTTTCAATAAAACGGTCTACGACGCGGGTGGGTTTTTGCATAACGAAGGAGCACAGGAAATCCACTCTCGTTGTGACCGTTTATTGGGAAAGATCATATCGAGAACCCTCGCGTTTGCTTTTACGTTGTTCCCAATCTCATATCGGAAATCGGAATCAGGCTAGATCGGCCATGTGTCGGGATGCTGCTGAGCTACCGGTCACTAAAGCTTTGCGGTTGCATCTTCCCGTCAATTCTACCTATGCTCCAGGTCGAATCGGCCATCGAAAACCGGAAAGATTGCAGGAACTATAGGGGTTCAACGGGTCAAACACTTGTTACAAACATCCACAGGAACCGCCGGAATGCGAGCGATTGCGCTAACGTGCCGGCCGGACATCTAAGCCGATGATTACCACACTCCGGCTCCTGGCTGTCATGGTGATTCTCCAGACCGGAGGTACTTACTCGCCGCCGCCGGTCGAGACACGGCATATCCTCCTGCTCTTTGACGAGCGCACGGAATTGCCGGGCCTGTCGGTCCTCAACGCCGATTTCCTGCGGTCGCTAAGATCCGGTTCCCCGGGTCCTGTCGAGATCTACACCGAGGAGATGGATCTTTCCCGGTTCCGGTCGGACACGTATTTTGCTCAGCTCCGGGATCACCTTCGCGCGAAATACGCTGGCAAGAAAATCGACGTTGCCGTTGCCGCCATGGGACCATCACTGGAGTTTCTGGTGAGCGACGGTAAGGATGTCTTTCCCGGAACCCCGATCGTCTTCTGTGGCATCGATAAGCGAGAACTCGACAAGCTCGTGCTTCCGTCATACGCGACGGGCGTCCTCGTGAAGCGAGAGTTCCATCCGACGCTGGAACTTGCCCTCATGCTCCATCCAGAAACAAAACGGGTTGTGGTTGTCGCAGGCGCGTCCGAGTTTGATACCCGTGTCGTCGAACAGGCCAGGGCGGAGTTCCGCAGCTTTGAGGATCGTTTCAAGTTCACCTACCTGACTGCTCTCCCGATGCCGGAGCTCCTCGCAGAGCTTTCGAGGCTCCCACCACAGACTGTCGTTCTCTATACCACCATGTTTCAAGACGGTGCCGGTAATCCCTTCGTCCCGCATGAGGCAGCGGAACGCATCGCGGCAGCGTCCAGTGTGCCGGTTTACGGATTCCTCGACCAGTACCTGGGTCGCGGCATCGTGGGCGGGCAGCTGTACAGTGTTGGTACCCAGGGCGAAGAGGCGGCGAAACTCACTCTTCAAATTCTGGCGGGCACAAGACCCGAGACGCTTCATTTCGTCGAGCCTCAGGCCGGCACGTTGATGTTCGACTGGCGACAGCTTCAGCGATGGGGCATCCGCGAGGACAAACTGCCGCCGGGCTCGATCGTGCAATTTAAGGATTTTAGTTTCTGGGAGCTCTACAGGTGGTGGATCGTTGTGATCATTGCCTTCGTAACGACGCAGAGCCTGCTGATCGTCGGGCTTCTTGTTCAGCAATCCAGACGATCCCGTGCCGAAGCGTTGCGTCAACGGTCCGAAGAGAGCTTGCAAAAATTGACCGGACAACTGATGTACCTCCAGGAAGTGGAACGGCGGCGGATCGCCGGCGAGTTGCACGATGGCCTGGGGCAGGACCTTGCAATCATTCGCAACCGGGCGGCGGTCGGTCTGCAGCATCCAGACAGAGCGGATATTGTCGCGGACCAGCTGAGGGAGATCTCCGAAACGGCGGTTTCGGCGATTAACCAAGTGCGGGAGATTGCTCACAATCTGAGACCCTACGAGCTCGATCGGTTTGGCTTGATCCCGGCGCTCGAATCCATGATCGAAAGAGTCTCGGATTCCTTTTCGCTCCGCCTTTCGTCCAGTCTGGACAACATTAACGGACTTCTCTCCACGGATTCCGAAACCGTCATCTACCGTATCGTTCAGGAAGGTTTAAACAACGTCATCAAGCACGCTGGGGCGACGGAAGTTCTCGTGACGCTGAAACATCTGGGAGATGAAGTCGCCGTGAGCGTGGAAGACAACGGTAAAGGGATGAAAACGGGAGGCAACATGAAAGGGAATGGATTCGGACTTGCGGGGATCCAGGAACGGGCACGCATGCTCGGCGGTTCCTGCACCGTGGACTCCCGGCCTGGTCAAGGTACAATTCTCACAGTCCGGCTTGTGATATCCGATGAAGTCCGGGCAATTAGGTCAACACAGCTACCGGCCTTAGATTCGACGACCGGCGGTTGACCCTCCCAGGACCGGCCTATTCGAAGACGAGAGAGAAATTCCAGTTATTCGGTTGCCTTCGATTCGGAGTGTGAACAAAATGTGTACGCCATTCCGAATTAGAGGACAACATGCAAACAAAAAGACTCAGACGGATTCTTCTGCCAATCACCGGTGTTCTGCTGACGACATGGATTGCTGTCTCTCTGCAGCAATCCCGTAAGATCGATGACGCAGCACTCAAAAACGCAGGAAAGAGCAACATCAACGACTGGCTGACGTACGGCCTCAATCAGCAGGAGCAGCGCTACAGCCTGCTAAAGCAGATCGATGACACAAACGTCGGACGGCTCGGGCTGGCCTGGACCTACGAAATCGGGCTGGGCGGAGGTAATCAGGAAGCGACGCCGCTCGTGTCCAATGGCGTCCTGTACAGCATCACCAACTGGAGCATCACTTTTGCCGTCGACGCGCGCACCGGCAAAGAGATCTGGCGCTACGACCCAAAAGTCGATCGCGCCATCCAGCCCAAAGTGTGCTGCGGAATCGTTAATCGCGGACTCGGTATCTATGAAGGTAAGATCCTCGTCCCTGTCCTTGACGGCCGCATGGTCGCACTCGATGCCGGCACCGGAAAAGAAATCTGGAGCGTTCAAACCACGCCTCCCGGTGAAGACTATTCGGTGACAATGGCTCCACGCATTGCGAAGGGCAAGGTCATCATTGGCAACGCCGGGTCCGAATATCCCGTTCGCGGTTACGTGACGGCGTACGACATCGACAACGGGAAGCAGGTCTGGCGATTCTATACGGTACCCGGCGACCCGAAAAAAGGCTTCGAGAGCAAAGCCATGGAAGCTGCCGCGAAGACATGGAGCGGCGAGTGGTACAAGTACGGCGGCGGCGGCACGGTCTGGGACGGCATGACGTACGATCCCGATCTGAATCTTATCTATTTCGGTACTGGCAATGGCGGACCATGGCCTTCGGACTTCCGGCAATCCAAAGGGCTCGACAATCTCTATGTATGCTCGGTCGTCGCCCTCAATGCGGATACCGGTGAGTACAAGTGGCACTATCAATTCGTTCCCGAAGATTCATGGGATTTCGATAGCGTGCAGCAGTTGACGCTCGCCGATATCCGGATCAATAACCAGACACGCAAGGTCATCATGCAGGCGAACAAGAACGGATTTTTTTACGTTCTCGATCGCACAAATGGAAAATTCATCTCGGCGTCACCGTTTGCTCAGGTGAACTGGGCCACCGCAATCGATCCGAAAACCGGACGGCCGTTGATTCAGCCGGGGGCGCACTACACCAAAGATCAGGCTGTTCAGATTTTTCCAGGACCCGGGGGCGCACATAACTGGGCGCCCATGGCGTTCAATCCGACAACAAACCTGATGTACATCCCGATATCTGCAAATAGCAGCTCATCGTATCGCCTGCCGGACACATACACTTACACGGCCGGCCGCACAAACATGGGAGTTACATTTGGTGGTGGATTTGGTGGCCCCCCACCGGGCGGAGCCCGTGGTGCTGCTCCTGCTCCGGGTGCGCCTGGAGCAACGACCGGAGGAATTGCCGAACCTGGCGCCGCTGCGGGAGCAGGCTTTGCAGTTCCTGCTGTTCCTCCTGCAGCCGCAGGACCGGTTTTACCCAGTGTTGGTCCAGTCGATAAGGATGGCAAGTTCCAAACCGGCAATTGGCTGGTTGCGATCGACCCATCGACTCAGAAAGAAAAATGGCGTGTTCAAGGCGGTGGAAGTATTGGTGGCGGAGCGCTGACTTCGGCCGGCAATCTCGTCTTCCAGGTTCAGAACAACGGACACTTGCTGGCCTATCGCGCGGATACGGGCGATAAGCTGCTCGATGTGGCGACAAACCAAACGGGCAACATGGGACCGCCAATTACGTTCATGATCGATAACAAGCAGTACGTCGCCGTAGCCGGTGGCGCGGGTCCTCGCGGAGGCGGCTTCGGCGGCGCACCTGGCGCCGGAGCGCGTGGTCCTGCAGCCGGCGCTCCTCCTTTACCGGCGGCGGCACCGGCAGCACCGGCAGCTCCGGCAGCTCCGGCCCCACCGCCGGTCTATCCTCGACTCTATGTTTATGTTCTCGACGGTAAAGCTGAGAATCCAACGCCCACACCTCCTGCAACTCCAGCAGGTGGTTTTCCGGGAGGATTTGGTCCGCCGCCCGCCGGCGGTCCCGGAGCTCCTGCCGTTCCTCCCGCTCCTGCAGCGGGTCGCGGCGGCCGCGGCCAATAGACAAAGAAATTCGGGGCCGAGTCCGGCCCCGAATTTGCCGGCTCTCAAAGCCGAGCCCGCAGG
>Ga0184628_10000145_pt1 | contig 41203 bp, 54 predicted proteins | sample PLM4_5_b1_FD_133149 | JGI IMG/M metagenome (GOLD analysis project Ga0184628, IMG submission 133149) | Groundwater sediment microbial communities from an aquifer in East River, Colorado, USA - PLM4_5_b1 | ecosystem: Environmental > Terrestrial > Soil > Riparian zone | place: USA: East River...
CAGCCAGCACGTCGTGGGAAAGCTCCGGAGCGACCGACGGCGCCGTGCGCGGCGCGGGCGCCGTGCGCACGTGCATCGTCGCCGTGCGTGGCGCGGGCGCTTCACCCCAGTCAATCACGGCGTCAGGTCCGGCGAATACGTGGATGCGTCGACCGGCGTACGGATCCTGCCCCTGGACGAACACCGGATCCGCCGTGTAATGGATCTGCACGGCCTGGGCGAGGGCGGGATCGTAGTCATTCGCCGCGCACCACATCCTCAGCGCCCCGTCGTTGACGGGCGTCTCAGACCAGATCCACGCGTGCCCCCGCAGGTATGGGTATAGATGCGCCTTGGCCGATAGCTGAAAGACCATCCCGCAAATCGCCAGGGACCCCGGTAGCGTCGCGCGCCATTCGGCTATGGACGCGGCCGGATCAGCTGGATCAAGGCCCTGTAGACTCGCGTCCAGGTCGAGACAGACCCAATGGTGTGGCGCGCCCTCGAAGTCGGCCAGAGTCTCGTGCTTCGCGTCGTCTGACCTCCGCGGCACCCACTCCGCAAGGCGTCCTGGCCGCTCCGCGCCTCGTATCACGCACCGGGTCGGATCCGGTGCGAGCAGCGCGAGCGCCGCGGCCAAGTCGTCCAGGTCGTCGACAGGAATCGTCTCGGGACGGTACAGCCAACCGCCGTCGTAATCCTCCGGCGGGGCGTTCGGATCGGTATACCGCTTCGCCAGGCGCTTGCCAGGCTCGCACTCCAAAATGGTTAGGAAGTCAGTCGTCGCGTCGACCGTCGGGATCTCTGCCGTCATTCGTGCCCAGGCGTCTACGCTGGCACGCGGTGCGAAGTTGCGCCAGGCTCATAGGGTCAGGGGCCATCGTCGAATCCTCCGCTCGTGTCTCCTCCAGCGATGTTTGGCCCCTGACACTTTCCGTTGCGGCCCCACGTATGACCGATACCGGCGAGCACGCCCGGCAAGATGGCTTAGGACGCGGCGCTAGTACCGCCACGAGGCCAGGGCTAGACCACCCAACCCAGTCACGTGCTCGCCGGGCTTTGCGCGCAGCGCAGCAAGCCTGGCGTGATCGACAACACCGGATGATATCACACCACTCCCCCTCGTCGTTTTCCACGGCCGCTCAATGTGAGCGTAAATGGTGGTACGACCATGTCGAGCGCCGACGCGACCCCGACGTGACATGGGTCCAAATCGAAGTGGCCGGATCCGATTGGCAAAAGATCGCCACATCGAGACAGCGCTCGACGGCGCGGGGGCACGCCGTCCACGAATGCTTAGAGGATTACTACCTGTACCGGACCGGGCCCGAGGAGCGGTGGCCCTGGTCCTCCTACATCGGACAAATCGCCTTGTCCGGGCGGGCCCACCTCCCGGCGCGGGAGGCGTGCCTCGAGATCCGCGTGGAGCGGTCCCTTGGCTCAGACCCATATCCGTCCAAAGCCGCGCCCGATCGGACGGCCCTCGTGCTCGACGGCGTACGCCTGCTCGGCTATGTGGACTTGAGGGTTCGCATGGATCCGGCCCATACCGAGGCTAAGCGCCTGGGGATCTCGTCCGCGCTCGTCGCGGGGGGAGGCTGGTACACGTTCGACTATAAAACGTCCAAGAACGTCGAGCGATACGCCCTCACGTCAACGGAAGCCCCCACCGATCCCCAGGGCGTCCTCTACACCGCCGACGCAATGATCGCCTTCGATACCGAGGCCCACGGTATGCGTTGGGTGTACATGCAGACCGAAGGGAAAACTTTTTCGAAACCGGTCGACGCCCTGGTCACGTATGAGGGGAGCCGGGTACACCTCGCGGCCCTCGTGGATCGCGCTCGTGACCTCGGGACACGTGACAGTATCGAAATGTGTCCGCCGAATCCTGACGCTTGTCAGAACTATGGCGGGTGCCCATACCACATCACTCGCGGCGGGCCATGTGAGGCTCAACGCAAAATAGGAAGGATCGCAATCATGGGTTTCAAGGAACACTATCTAGGCCAAAAAGCAGCCAAGGCCGCCGCCGCTGGCGCCGCCGCTGGCGCCGTCGAATCGCCCGCGGCCAACACACCGTCGACGCCTCCGCCGGAAACGCCGGCGCAAATCGCCACGACGGTTGCCCCGCCCGCGCGCAAGCGCTTCGGTCAAAAGGACGCACCCAGTGCCACCGAGCCGCCCGTGGGCGCGAATGGCCCCGCGCCGGCTGAGCCATCCGCGGGCGCGAATGGACCCGCGCCGGCCGACCCGCCCGTGGACCACGCACCCAAGAAAGCGCGCGCCCCGAAAGCGTCACTCGCTGATCAGGTGACGGCGTTACTGGACGCGATCAAGGCCGAGTTCGCCTGTGATGAAATGGGCGCGTTGCGGCTTGCGGAAACCATGCTGGACGTCAAGGCCGACGCCCTGAACGCGGCGCGAAACGCGGCGTGAGATCCGCAATCCAGCGCACGCCGGATTTGCTGCGCGTGTTGGGTCTCCCGCGGCGAACGCTTGACCTGCGGGAGGCCGCGGAACTCGCCCGCGAATTGACGGCCCATCTCTCGTTGCATCCGAGCGAGGCCTTGCGACCGTGGCAGGGCCAGATACTCCACGAGATCATGGTCTGTGGTGGTGTGTATGCCGGGGCCCCTGTGGGCCTCGGTAAAACGCTCCTCGGATGGCTCGCGCCGGTCGTGCTCGATGCGGAGCGCCCGATGCTCATCATACCGGGCGGGCTGCGGCCGGACACGTATGCATTCTATCAGTCATACCTAGGTCGCTGGCGCCGGGGGCCGGGTATACGGATCGTATCCGTCGACGAGCTTGCACTCGTTGGCAACGTTGATCTACTCGACCGCGAGCGGCCGGATTTGATCGTGATCGATGAGGCCGACACGTTGCGAAACCCGCGTGCCGCGGCGGTCAAGCGGATCGGCCGCTACGTCGGGGAGTACGAGCCGGCCGTCTGTGCATGGACGGGAACGCCAGGCCGGCTCTCGATCATGGACCTCCATCACCTCCTCGTTTGGTGCCTCAAGGATGGCGCGCCGTTGCCGCTACGAGCAGGCGAGGCGGCGCACTGGGGTCTTGCGATCGACGAGGCGTCGGGGTATCGCGCGGCCTCTCGGCCATACGCGGGCGCCCTCGAAATGCTTGGTGGGGGCGGCACCCTGACTGGCGTGCGCGCGGCGTTCCGTGCGCGCCTCACCGAGACCCCCGGTGTGGTCATCGTCGACGGTGACTCGTGCGCACAGCCACTCACGGTGCGTCAAATCGTAGCCCCGCCGGATGAGATTCTCGAGACCCATTTCAAAAAGTTTCGATTGAAGCACGTCACGCCCGACGGCTGGCCCACATCGGACTCGCTGTCCGTGTACCGGCACGCGGGCGAACTTGGGAGCGGTATGTACCTACGATGGGATCCACGTCCACCCCAATGGTGGTTAGGGCCCCGGTCAGGATTCTGTGCCTTCGTTCGCGACGTGATTGATCAGGACATTGGCTGTGATACGGAGCTCGCGGTCGCGCGCCGGTTCCCGACCGCGCCGGAGGTGTTGGATTGGGACGCGGTCAAGAAAAAGTTTACCCCCAACAGTGTGGCCGTATGGCTTTCGGATAGCGTTCTGAAAGCCGTCACCGAATGGCTGGCGGAATCGCCGGAGCCGTCGATCGTCTGGACGTGGAACGTTGCGTTCGGCGCGGCCTTGTCAGCCGTCACGGGCCTAAGATACTTTGGTGCCGGGGGGTTCGACAAGAACGGGGCCCACGTCTCCAAGGTCGCCGCGGGCGGCGCCACGGGCAGGCGGCCACCGTCAATAATCGTATCCGGCCAGGCGAATCAGCGCGGGCGGAATTTCCAGGCCTGGGCGCGGAATGGGCTCGTAAACCCCCCGCGTTCGAGTCGATACCTCGAGCAGTGCTTCGGGCGCACGCACCGCGCCGGGCAGACCCGTCCCGTGGTCGTGGACGTATTCATGACCAGCGGCGACACGTTCGACGGCTTCGAGGCGTCCATTCGTGAGTCGGAGTTTGGGCGTGATACTTTTGGTCTGAGCCAGAAACTACTGCGGGCAAACGTCGTAAGGACTACTAGACCCCAAGACAGCCCGTATCGATGGCGATTCAAAGACAAGGAATAGGAATAGGTACAACCCAATGACCACACGTTTCGGAAATCGTACCGCTGGCGTCACCTCGCCCGCGGCCAGTCAGAAAGGGCGCTTCGCTGGCGTCAATCCCGCCGGGAGCCGCTTCCCGCAAATGCCGTTCGACTTCAGTGGCACGATCGAATTGATTGAAACCCGCCGCGCCATCACGAAGGGCGATACCTTCATTGCCGATCTGAAGGTCCTGGAATCGGACGTGGACTTCGTCCGACCGGGCGAGCAATTCGCTTGGGTCCAGGCCATGACGGACAAGTGGAATACCGGCGCCGGCAAGGTCATGAACTTCGTGATCGCGCTCGGGAATCTGGACGACGACGAAGTCGCCGAACTCATTAGAGAGGCCGAACAGGGCGTGTCCATCCTGGACGCAGCGTGTGGCGTTGCCGTCGAAAAGTATGGTGAGAACCCCCTCAAGGGCTCGTCGTGCCGCGTACGAGTCACCAAAGGCGCCGAAGACAATTCGGGCGGCAATTGGCGCGATTGCGCTTTTTCGCCGGTCGAGTAAGAGCAATCCGGCGAGGGCGCACGTCCTCGTTTGGTACCCGGCGTGCGCCGGGTGGTGTGAGTGATTAGAGACATCGCTAGCCCCGAGTGTCAGGCGAACGGGATAACGGGAATGTACAACCCGGCCTATTGCAAGGGACCCGATCGGGGATTGAGCCAGTCCTTTCCGGACGGCCCTATACGGTGTGAAACACACCGGGGTCCAGTAGGAAGTCTAGTCACTCATACCACCGGGCGCACGGCGAATGCAGCCGATCACGGTCTGTTTCCTCCCGGTTCGGTGGACTCGCTCGTGCGCCCCCTTCATTTCGAAAGGAACAGATATGTTGACACATAATTGGCTGTGGGTTGATCTCGAGACAACGGGCCTGGACGAGCATGCGGGCCAGATCCTGGAGGTCGCGTGCGCCGTCGTCGACGACGGACCTGATGGCACGTTTGGAGTCCTCGACAGTGTCGAGACTGTCGTTCTCACCGCGGAGAAGCCCGCCATGGACGACTATGTGCGCGAAATGCATACGCGCAACGGCCTGCTTGCCTTGATTGCGCGTGGCGAGGGCGTGCCCCTTGGGGAGGCCGACGAGATGTGCCGCGCGTTCGTGGACACCTACTGCGGCGGCCCGAGGGAGAAGGTCGTCCTAGCTGGTGGATCCGTTCACTTCGATCTGCGCTGGATCAATCGCCACATGCCGCGATTTGCGGAGCGCTGCCACTACCGCGTATTCGACGTGTCCACGCTCAAGGCAGCGGCGCGTGTCTGGGGTCCGGGTTTCGAAAATATCAAATCCGACAAGCATCGGGCCATGTATGACGTCCAGGCGTCAGTGAAAGAGGCCAAGGCGTACCTCGATTTGGTTCGGGCGTGATCTCTGAGCCCGTCCTCCTCCTGGACTTCGAGAGCCGCTCCCGCGCGGACCTCAAAGTTATTGGTGGACGCAACTATTGGACACATGCGTCAACAGAAGCGATCGTCTGCGTGGCTACGCTGGCGCCGATCAACGGGGTTCACTCGGGCGAATACTGGACGTGGTACTACGGCGATCCCATGCCGGACTTCGCGGAAGCGCCGGTCATAGCCGCGCACAACGCTCGGAACTTCGATCGCTTCGCATTCCCGCGTCTCGGCTGGCCGGAGCCACGCCTGTGGCTGGACACTTCGGAGATGGCGCGCGCGAGCGGCTTACCAGGCAAGCTCGCGGACCTTGGCGAACGCCTCGCCGGCCTCGAGAAAGATTCCGAGGGCAATCGATTCACGCTCGCCCTGTCTCAGCCGAGCCGCGCCAAGGCGACGCTAGGACAACTCCCCGAGCTTACGCGACCGGTGCTCGAACGTGTCGCGAAATACTGCAAGACCGATGTCGAGATAATAGTGCTAGCCTGGCCCCACTTAGAAGACTTCGCGGAGCTCGAACCGCGCGTGGCCAAAGTCTGGCACGAGGCGAACGATCGGGGCCTCCTGTTCGACTCGGACCTGGCGCGGGCGTTGCTCGACGCGGACGCGCACGCCGCGGCGGAAATCACCGGCATCCCGATCGAGGCCATCCGAGATGAGCTGTTCGTCCCCGCGGCGCTCGCGCGCGGGGTCAAGCTACCCCGTAAGTTTTCGCCCGCGGACCTACGGAAGCGAATCGCGAAGGGCGTGGATCTCGAGACGGAGATCTTACTCGCGGCGCGCTTGCAGGTGAGTGCGTTGCGGCACGCGGCTACGTTCTGTCAGCGCATTCGTGAGGCCGGCGGATACACGGACAGCGCTCAATACGACGACGTGGAGCCCCTCACGCGGTCGGACAACTCCGCCGTAGCGGACCTCGCCCGGCATCGGCTGGCGCTCGCGTCCATAGCCAGCGGGAAGCTCAGGGCGGGCTTAGCGCGCGTTTCCCCCGATGGGCGTATGCGAGACAACGTCCGGTACTACGGGGCCCATACGGGCCGTGGTGCGGGCGGGGGGATGCAGTGGCAGAACTTCCCTCACCCGGAGGGCCTGGGCGTCGACGGATGGTCGGTCGCCCCTGCCAAGATCGATGGGGTGGAGCATCCCGGGTGGGACGATGATCGGGTCTGCGCTGAGACTGGAGCGCACCGACTGTGGAATCAGGCCGAGATCAGCATGCTCTTGCGCGCGTGCGCAATGGCTCCGCCGGGGCGCGTGCTCGTTGCCGCCGACTTCTCCGGGATCGAGGCGCGTGGCAACGCATGGGCCGCAGGGGATGCGGCGGCGCTCGCGCTATTCCGCGCCGGAGGTGATGCGTACAAGCCTCTTGCATGTCGCCTGTTCTCGATCGATCCAGCGACATTCGGCAAGAAAACCCATTTCACCGAACGCGACACCTCGAAAAAGGCGGAGCTCGGGTGTGGGTACCAGATGGGCGCCCCAAAGTTCAAGATCACAGCCGAAAAGGGCGGCATGGTCTGGCGCGCCGCGGCCGAATGCCAGACGGGCCCCGGCAGTCTGTGCAGCGATCCGATCTGTGGCGTGGTCGAACAGGACCGCAACGGGAACGCGTACACGCACGGATCGAAAATCATTGTCGATGCCTGGCGTGAAATGCACCCAGATATCGTCAACTTTTGGTACGCCCTCGAACGCGCCGCGGTTGAAGCCGTCGACGGTCGGACGTGCGTCGCGGTCGATTGCGCGGTGTCGCTCGCGTTCGACATGGTCGGCAAGGATCTCGCGTTGGTACTCCCCAGTGGGCGCCCGGTCGTGTACCGCAACGCGGCGATTAGCGAAGGTAAGTTCGGACCACAGGTCCGCTTCTACGGCCCGAAGGGGTACGCGCATCTATACGGTGGCCGGCTCTGCGAAAACGCCGTCCAGTCGTTCTCTCGGGATAAGCTTGTCGAAGCGATGGTCAATGCGGACGACGCCGGTCTGGACATCATCCTGACCGTCCATGACGAAATCGTGGCCGAAGTCGAGGCCGCGCGCGCGGAGTGGGGCCTCCGCACGCTGTCCGAGTGCATGACGCGCCCTTCCGAGGCGAAGTGGGACGAGGGGTTCCCGATCGCGGTTGAAGGATTCATAGCACGGCGGTATCGAAAATGAGGTACCTTGGCGGAAAGTCTCGCATCGCACGCCGTATGGCCAAGGTCATCAACGCCGAACGCCAGGGCGCGCTCCTGTGGGATCCGTTCTGTGGCGGTCTGTCGATGGCCGCTGCGCTTGGCCCGCCGATCATTTGTTCCGACGTCCATGCGGGCCTGATCAACCTGTACCGCGCTGTCCAGGCTGATCCCGGATTTCTGGACTGGATCCCAGAGCTCACGTCTGACGATTACGCGTTCGCCAAGACGTTGCCCGCGGAGGACCCCGTCGCGGCGTTCGTGGGCTTTGGGCTCTCGTTCCGCGGCCAGTGGTTCCGCGGCCTGGCGGAGGCCCGCGCTGTGCGTCCTGGGGGCCCGGTGTATTCGATGCTCGACTCGTCTCGCAATCGCGTGAAAGCAGACGTGGCGGCGGCGGGCGCGTCGTTCACCTGTCAGGACTTCATGCACGCCCTCATCTACGAAGGTGTCCACATGTATCTAGACCCACCATACCGCGGCACCCAAGGATACGCGGGCGTCCCGCCGTTCGACCACGACGCCTTCGAACTCCGCGTGTGTGAATGGGCTGACGCTGGCGCCGTCGTATGGGTGAGCGAGTATGATTTTCCCGTGGGGGAGGTCGTGTGGGAGGCCCCGCGCCGAATGTCCGGCGTATCGCGCAAGGGCGAGCAACCGATGGAGCGCCTCTACCGTATTGGACCCAAATGATCATACTCGCAATCGATCCCGGGGTCCGGCTTTGCTCCATGGCCATAGCGGAGGACGAGGTCTTGCGAGCCGTGTATCAGAACGAGGCGCGATACGCCCGATCGGCGCTTTCGCGGATCCCTGATCTCGTGATCGTGGAACGCCCCGAATATCAAGGCGCACGCTCGGATGCGGCGCGTACCCAGGACTTGATCGCGCTCGCATGGGCTGGCGCCCACGCCGCGTATTGCGTGGGGGCACCTCAAGTACGCGAGATGACTCCTTCAGAGTGGAAGGGCTCCGAAGCGAAGCCGCCCCAACACCTTCGCCTTTGGGAAGATTGCCTGACCCCCGCTGAACGGAAACTTTTTTCGGCGGATACCGGTATGCGTATCATGAAGGCCGCCGAGAAATGCGCGTTACACCCCGGGCGACCCGGGGCCGACTACTACGGTCGCGCGAGAGGGAGCGAGGTCCACAATCTTCTGGACGCGACAGCCATGTTGATGAAATTCGTTGGGAGGTTTCGCTAATGGCCAAGGCCAAAACTGCGATCACAGTGATCGACTCACAGGCACGCCCAGACACGCCGGACGCAATCATCGCAGTGGAGCGCGCGCGCCTCGCGATCGATCTTGCTGCGCGTCAGGCCGAGCTCGAGGCGGACGCTACACCGGAATCTCTCGCCGCGATCGTCGTGGCCGACGACGCGGATTACGCGACCGTGACGGAGTACCGTGCCCAGGTCCGACGGAGCAAGGACGAACTTGTGGCGCTCAGGCAGAAAGCGGCGCAGCCCTGGAAGAGAGTCGCGACGACGATTGAGGAAATGTTCCGCCCGGGCATCCGCGCCGCGGAGACGATCGAAGCGGACTTCCGCGGTAAACTAGAAGCATACCAAGCGGCAAGAATCCTGGCCGAACGTGAGGCCCGTGAAGCCGCGACGATCGCGGCCGAGACCGACGACTCGACGGCCCTCGTGGAGGCCCTCACGGTGTCGACGGCGCTCGCCCAGGCGACGCCCGGTGGTGGCCGGCGCACGGTCTCGTGGGCCGTGAAGCGCATTGTCCCGGACTTGCTCCCGGATGAGTGGTGGACCCCGGACACGGCCAAAATCGAAGCCGTGGTGAAGGCACACAAGGGCGACGAGCCCCCGGTGATTCCCGGCGTGATTTTCGAGCAGTCTGTTAGCGTGGCGGTAAAGCGATGAATGACGAAAAATACGAAGTGACGGAACTAACGCCCGGGCAAGAGGCTCAGGTCATCGACGGCGTGATGGAGCGCGGACGGTGTCTGATTGTGACGGAATTCTGCGAGCCCACCGGTGGCATCCAAGACGCTCTCACGTTCTTGTTCGCGGCCGAAGCGTCCATGACCGTGGTCATGCATTCGGCGATCCTTTCCGCGGCGGAAAAAGTCGCCGCCGCGAGGCTAGCGGACATCGTCCGAATTAGGGCGCGGGATGAGGTTCTTGCCCAGCTACGTGAGATAGGTGCGCTTGCCCTTACGGGTGCGGGATGAGCGGCACGGCGCCCCGGCGGCATCTTCCGATCCCTACGCGGTTCTGCTCGGCGTCGATCCCGCTTGATCTGTTCGACAGTGGCGGGACGGAGCTCGTGCTATTCGTCGACGGCAACAGTAAGATCACGCGCGAGAATGGGACCTACTGGGCACCGATGCCAAACGCGTTCAGTCTCCCCGCAGCGAGCGTGGAATGGGATGGTGACCCGTTCCGTGTAGCGCACATCGCGCTTCCGGCGTGCCCAGGCTCCACGTCCGTATGCCGTGAGTCGTGCTACGTGAAGGGCTTGGCAAAACATGACCCGGCGCTGTACGCCCTGTACGCCGAGAATCAGCGAGCACTCGACATTCTGTTTCGTGAGGGCCCGGCTTACGCAACGTACGCGGCAGAGACGTTGGCCACGTGGATCCGCCACTGTGCACCAGGTGGATTTCGTTGGCACGTGTCCGGTGACGTGACGTCCATCGATCACGCCGAGTGGATCGTGGCGGTATGTGAGCGTGCGCCGGACGTACCTTTCTGGATCTATACGCGGACGCTCGACGTGGTGGGCTTCCTCGCCGGTACGCCGAACCTAGCCCTCAACATCTCCGCCGACCGCGAGAACCTCGAAGCCGCTCGTACTGCCGCGTATGCGTATGGAGCGCGCCTCTGCTATCTTTCGGACGATGGCAGCGTTCCTGATCTCCCCGAGGGCAGTGTGATTTTCCCTGACTACGCCTTGCGCGGTCGAGACCTCCCCAGCCCGACCGAGGCTCCATGGTGGCAGGGCCTCACGCAGGATCAGCGCGCCATGGTATGCCCGACCGACTTTTTTGGCCAGTCGGAAGCGCACCGTTGCGGCCCCTGCCGGAAGTGTTTCTGATGGCAAAACGCGATACCTGGACCCCCGAGCAACGCGCACGCGAACGAGCCACTAAAGCAAAACGTAAACGTGCACGCGGCCAGATAAACCCCGGCATCCCATACCGCCCGCGCGTACCCCGAGGGCCAAGCGGGAGCCCACCGACCCCGCATCTAGCCGACGGCCTGGAACTCGCGGGGCAGTCAATTCGCAGCGACGCCAATGGGAACGTTTCGGGCACATGGGATTTGGGCCGGCGCGCAGGTGACGCGAACCCAAAACCCATTCCGCCGGACTTCTCGCTTCAACGCATTGCCCGCGCCACGCGAAATGGCGATGAGATCCTACGTTGGGAAACTCACGAGCGCGCGAAAGCCGAAAGCTTCACGGCGTTCAAGCAAGCGCTTCGGGATGAGCTCGAACAATACCGCGGCGTGGCGCTCGCGGTGCCCGCACCAGAGGAGACATGGAGGGATTTCCTCTCATGCTATTGGTGGGGCGATCCGCATATTGGCATGCTCGCGCACGCAATCGAGACATTGAGTGGACACTACGACCTAAAGATTGCGGAAGCCCAGTTGATCGAATGCTTTCGCCAACTCGTTTGGCGGACCCCGCCGAGCCGCGTGGGACGCATCGTCAACCTTGGCGACTTTTACCACGCGGAGACAAATACCCAAACCACACCCGGTCATGGGAACAAGCTGGACGTCGACGGCCGCGCGTACAAGGTGCAGAAGACGGGCCTTCGAGTCTTGCGCGCAGTCATCGATCTGGCGAAGCAGCGCCATCAAATCGTGGAGTTCGTAGCGCTTCCAGGCAATCACGACCCTAACATGGCGTTTCAAATCGCGGCGTGGCTCGCGGCCGTTTACGAGAACGACCCACGCGTGGTGGTCGATGAGTCAATCGCGGCGTACAACTATCGTGAGTTCGGCGAGAACTTGATCGCCACGTGCCATGGAGACGGGGCGAAGGAGGGAGCGCTCCCGTTGCTGCTCGCCACGCGTCAGCGCGAGTCTTGGGGGCGCACGAAGTATCACCAATTCCATGCCGGGCATATCCACCACACGCGCAAGATCGAGCACAGCGGGTGCCTAACTTGGTATCACAATACGCTGGCCGACAAGGACGCATGGCACGCGTTCAAGGGATACGACGCGGAACAGTTCCTGGAGAGCACGACGTACCATGAGCGCTTCGGACCCGAGGGGTCCGCTCAGGTGGGCATCGAGCGCGTGCGCGCGGCGCTCGCGAGCGAAACCAGTGTGGGCACACCCACGTAGGGGATACATACGAATGGCGAAAAGCAGCTTGACCGCGGAGAAAAGTTCGAAGCACCGCGAGCGCAATGAGGCCTGTGCGGCCCTCGCGCGTATGCAGGCCGCACGCCCCCTGAAACCACCACCCGGGGCGATACCTGCCAGGCGTGCGACCGCATCGGAACTCGCCGCGGAGAAGGATCGACGCTTGGGCATACTCGGGGCCACGGGGCCATTTTTGGATCCACGAGAATGATGAATTGGCGTCTCAAAGTCGGGATAAGCATCCTACTTAGTCCGATAGTTTTCTTGATCGGTTTTTTATGCTACGTTAGCATTCGTGACCGGGATCCAACGCCACTAGTGTGGTTAGCACTGTCCATATTTATTTTCACTGGCGTGAGGTTCTGTGCCTCCGGGGTAAACCGCGAATGACCACGATCGAAATCATCCACGGCGATTGTCTCGATTTCGACCCCGTCGAACACGGCCGCAAGTTCCAGGCATTGATCGTCGATCCGCCGTACTCCGAGCACGTGCACGCGAACATTACGAGCGCCGGTACCATGGGCGGGGGCTCGCGGGGCTGGCACCGGCAAGAGCTTTCTTTCGGTGCGTGCACGCCGGAGCTTCGCGCCCACATTGCCGCGTGGGCCGCACGCGTGCAGGGATGGGCCCTGGTCTACTCGGACCACGAATCTTCGCACCTCTGGCGCGCGGCGTGCGCCGATGCAAAGTCGGAATATGTGCGGACGTTGCTCGCGGAATTGGAGGACGACACGCCCGAGGGATACGCGGGCTCGCTCCCGTGGGAGCGCTGGTCACAACCCCAGAAGTCCGGCGACCGACCCACGCAGGGCTTTGAGGTGGTCTCGCTTTTCTGGGGGCGCGCGCATTCCCGAAAGACCTGGAACGGCCCCGGGAGTCTGACGTGTCTCCGGCACAAATGCCTGCGGGGCGCGGACAAGCATCGGTCGGAGAAGCCGCTCGACCAGGCTCTAGACCTGGTCTCGTGGTTCACCAATGGCCCCGGCGTACCGTGGGGTGAGCATCCCAACATCACCGTTGATGGCGATGAGGCGCGCGTGCCGGTGGTCGAGCGGACTCCCGCCGCGATTGTCGATGGTCGCGCCATGACGGCCGTCCCATCCCAGAATCCATTCCTGCCGGTCTTGGACCTGTGTGTTGGGTCTGGCACCACGGCCGTCGCGTGTTCCCTCTTGGGCGTCGATTGCGTGGGTTTCGAGCTTGACCCCGGCAATGAGGGCCTGGCAGAGTTCGCAGATCAGCGCGCCCAGGCGGCTCTCGCCGGGAAGCTGAACAAAAGCGACCGTGAACGCGCGGAGCGCTGGGTGTTGGCCGCAATTGACGAAGCCGAGAGGGCGCCCTTTCCGAAGGCGGCCGATGGCTCAGACGTAAAAACGTGGGAACGCGCTCAGCGCCGCCTTGCACGCGCGCGCGTCGTCGGTGACAAGCTGTGAAACGTTACCGCCCGCGTCGGTGGACGTTTGGCAGTGCGATCGGATTCATCAGGGCCCATGGGCATGCCATCCTGAATCCGAGTGGGGCGAAACGCCTAGCGTGTTGGGCGATCGATCGTGCTACCTGTTACGCAGCGCCGCGATCGACGCCTCCTGAATCGCGTCTCGATTTTTCGAATCCTGCTCCACCTGATTCAGCTTCTCCAGGATCTGAGTTTGAGTCACCTTGATCTCACCAAGCTCTTTTCGGAGCGTCGCGATCGTTGCATCGTCTAAGTGCTCGCGGACGGGCTCACGTTCGGGGATCGAGTAGCGGACCACGGCGCCCGTCGATAGGGCCGTAACGACCGCGACGATGAGTGCGCTCGGTATGCCGACCACGATCCCGTGTTTCGTCGCCCGAAAGTCTACCTGGGGTTCACTATCGATCTTCGCCATTACTGCATCGCTCGGGTTCGAAATACTTTCGGATCCCATGACAGGTCTTGTCGTTCTGCGGCGCGGCGGTCTGGGCGTGATCCCCATAGACCAGGCCACAATAGATGCAACGCCGCGCGACGCTCGGATTGTCCGGCTTCGTCGGGATCTCGTCTTCGTCGTACATCATGTCCCTACGAGTGCGAATGCCACGCAAACCGCCCGCGAGCCGCCGTGCGACATGGATCCCCCGGAAAGCGTCCCTCCAGTTGCGAGTGCAGCGTGTTGGTTCTGCATGCCACACCCAAGTCCGCTCGTGAGTTCTGCCACGGACTCGACCCAATCCCCGCCGCTCTCTCCCGTCGACGAGCCCATGCCCGAATCCGAGTTACACCCAATGAACGAAACGGCCAGTCGCGCGTTCCCTCCGGCGACGACAGTGGGCATGCTAAGAGTGGACGATCCACTCGTAGCGGTCGCCCCACCGGTCACGAACGCGGAAGTTGCGACATTTCGATAGGCGTGGATCCGGGCCTGGATCGCGGAACCCGTGCCAGTGACAGCGAGCGTCCCGCTTTCGCTCCCGGCGGACCGCGTGTCCCGGGTGAAAACATACGTTATCACCACACCATCGGTGGACGAGTTCTGCAACGTCCATCCGCTTGGGGTGCTCGCGGATCCGGTGTTGCAGTAGACGTGCAACACGAACAAGTCCCCCGCGGCGTTCGTGGCGGGGTAATCGGGTGTGGGATTGCTAAGAGCGTTCGCGCCCGCGCCCGCGTCAATCCACGAAGGCGTGACGGTCGGCCCGCTGGCTACGTATGCCATGCGGGACCGTGCGAACCGCCAGAGCATCATGCGGCCTTACTCACGTTCACGAGGGCCCATGCCTTCGTAGTGTCATTGAGCGCGTTATTTCGTGTCGCCCGGACACGTAGGTTTCCAGAATTTTGATCGACCGTGAATGCGTCTAGTGCGCTCGCCGCGTCCGACCCCTCGTTGATCGTGGTGTAGGTGATCTCACCCAACGTGTACGCAGGACCCGTCGTGTTGTAGTGAATGAACAGAACTGCCGTCCGACACGAGGCGTATAGTTCACCGCTCTCCAGGATGCCCGTCGCCCAAAGTGTGACGTCCACGCATATAATACCGTTGTTGGCCATGCCCGCGACGATTTCGGACAGCGCGAGTGACCCGACAGTCGCGATCGAATTCGTGCTAAGTGACACGGGGCCCAAACGATAGGCCTTGAAATATGTACGTGTGTCTACGTCACCCTCCGGGGCGACTGTCACAGTGGAGCCGAAATCGGTCCGACACTCAAGCGAGCCAAGAGTCGAACATCCGAGAGATGTCCGTCCGGCGCCGGGGTCAGGGGGGTCCCCGCCGTCATTATAGAGTTCGAGAACCTCCATGGATATCGAGCTATCGCTTTCTCGATTTACCCCGGCCATCCCGCCAAGCGCCCCAGCACTGTTGAACTGTAGGTTTTGGCTTGACCCCCCGGGGGTCCCCGTCGCGCCCGTGGCGCCGGTGGGCCCCGTGGCGCCGGTGGGCCCCGTCGCACCCGTGGCGCCGGTGGGCCCCGTGGCGCCGGTGGGACCGGTCGCGCCCGGTGCCCCCACACTGTCATTGGGACGCCATTCGGGCGAGAGGCCTCCATCTTCGTTGATGATGGCAACGAGCACGAAATCAGGATCGGTCAGGGCGGGGACGGCACCCGGCCGCGCGTCGTTCGCCAAACCAACGGCAACAGTCTTGTTAGCCATTACCACGCCTTCACTTTCCGGAGCGCGCTGGGCAAGATCTGGCTCATGGCGAGCTCGAAAGTCGTATCCTCTGCCGCATCATACTTCGCCATCCACAGTCCCCCATTGAACGAGAGCAGAAATTCCCATTCGTCGTCGGATGGGTCCGGGGGGATCCGCATGACGTTCGTGAGGTCACGCGACACGAGCGTCATACCGGCCCGCGTCATGACCACCACGCGGCCGAGCGAACCGAGCGCGAACGGTGTAGTACCGAGCGCAATACGCTCCGTCCACGAAGCCATGCCGGCCGGCGCAGACCATAGCTTTCCGTCCGTCGTGAACGCGAGCCATAGATTGTGGGCGCTCGCCCAATGTAGGTGAGAGACAGAGCCCGAAAGGCCTGTGCCACTCGCGGCCCATGTCGTGCCATCGCTTGAACTGATCACGTATGGCGAACCGGCGATCCCGATCGCGCATTCGGCCGGCGCCGATGCAAAACACGTCGGGCTCGGAGGCGGGGCCCCCGTCCAAAATCCGCTTGTCGTGATTTGCGTCCAGTCGGTGGTGTCCGCGCTGAAAAGATCTTCCATCGAACGATAGAACAGCTGCGAACGCGCACACCAAAAATAGAATTTGCTATTGGAAAGCCCATCGTCTGGGGCCGCATCGAAGTAGCCCATTACATGCGCCGCCGCGCCCTCGATGCCACTTGGCAGTTGACCGAGCGCGAACCACGAGGCGCCAACGTTTCCGGAAGCGCGGAACTTCCACGTAGTGCTTTCTGTCGCGTATGCCACGATCCATGTGTTCCACCCCTCACCTGTGATCTCGGCGCCCCCAGCAGTCAGGCCACCATTCGCGCCCGTGCCGGAAAAACCGATCCCGCCTGGGTTCGTCCACGCACGGCCGTCGACAGAGTAGTAGAGGCCCCCGTCGTTATAGACCCCCAACACGTCGCGGCGATAGCCCGAATAGTTCGCAACGGGAATCACGATCGGTCCAGCAAACAGACCATTCCCAAAACCAGCAAAGCTAACGCCCGTGGCTTCGGCTGGCAGCGTCCAATTGACTGCGGCCGAGTCGAGAATCGTCGCCAATCCCTGACCGATGCGGCCGATCAGATCGTTCAAAACCTGAGCGTCAAGGTCGGTGCCGGGGACGAGGCCCGCGGCTTCCACGCCGGAGCTAAGCGCCGTGCGTGTGGCGGTCCCGTCCCAATCTTCGCCGGGATCATCGTACAAGTCGTCGGTGGCGAGCACAGGAACGAGTGTGGGCTGTTCGGTTTCTTCGAGGTCGCTCATACGGATCTCCCGTCGGTCAACTGTCCGGCGTCGGCTACGGCGCCGCCTTCATGGTCCTGTAGTATGCCCCCGAAACTCGTATCCGTGAAGGCGTCCCCCAAACGGAAGGGCGTGGCCGTCGCCGGGCGTGACACATGGAGGCGTACGCCTCCCGCGGTCGCTTGCCCAAGCAGGTCCGCCACTTGTCGTCGCGTCGCACCATTTGTGAAGTCTTCAGTGATGTCCACACGCATGGACGCGTTGCCCGTGTTCGTGAGATGTCCATGTGAGCCCAACGCGCGGACAATCGCGAGTATGTCTTCTGGGCGCCCCGCGGATTTGTTGATCAGGATCCGCGCGCGGATGCGCGTTCGGTAGTCCGGATCGTCCAGGTCCTGGCGCGGCTCACCGACACGATTGCCAATGTAGTCCAGACTTTTCCCGAACGCATCGTCGATGTACCGCGAGAGCAACACGTTCCAGAGCATGTTCTCCGCCTCTTGGATCTCGTCCGCAACGGCGCGAAGAATCGCGAGGTAGACAGGCTTCTGAAAGCGTTCAATCAAACGCGAGCTCCCCCTGTTCGCATGCGCGGTGATCGTACCAAGGCCGTCGACGTCCACTTCGAAATCGTCGGGATCGATTTCGACTTCAGAATCGTCCGGCAATATAAGCACGTCCACCATCTAGATACTTTCTTCGGTGACGCTGATCCGCGCCGTGGAGAACGTGGCACGCTCGCGATACCCCATGGGCAAGTTTGCATCGTCACCGGGGGCCAACGTCAAGCCGATCGCGAACTCGGGTACGTCCACCACCCCAGTCACATTGAACGCCTTGGACCGAATGAAGAGCGCGATTACGTCTTCAGAAACCTGGTAGAGGTTTCCCGCTTCGGCTAGCGCAGCCTTCACTCGTGCCACGCCGTCCGCGGGAAACGAATCATTGACCGTGACGGTCAAGTCGATGTAGATTTCGATCCGCGCCACGCGCGAGAACAGGATCTCGTGTGTCTGATCTTCGGAGTCGGTCGCCGTGCCGGACTGATTTCCGTGGGTGTCGATCCCTCCGGCCGCACCCTCCTCCCAAATGACTTGTGCGATAAGGTCATCGTCCACACTGGGCGTGGGACCATCATCCAAGATGACTTCCACACTGTGCGGCGGAAGGCCATTCGTGTCAGTCGTATCGTTCTTGTTCTCCAGAACGAGGACCTTTTCGATGGTCGCGAACTCGGGATGATCGTTCGTGTCCAACAGCGCAGCGCGGATGGCCCGGACCGTAGTGGACCCTTGGCTTGCACGCTCATCCGCGGCACGCTGGCGAAACTCGACATTTGTCGCGACGTTGCGGCCTAGGATCGCATCGTCTGGATTCGTGACGGCCGTCCAGCCCGAAACGCTGGTGTCAATCACGGTCAACGTGCCGGCGTTCGTGGCCACGGGCCCCGTGACAGTGCACGTGAAGTCGCCCGGGAAATCGCCAGGGTCGTCCGTCTCGTTCTCCACCTCGACGTCCAACGTGTACGTAATATCCGGCCGGCCGTCGACACTCACGACGGACCCCGCCGGCACGGTCGTTCCCGCATCGAGCGTCAAGAGCACGCCCTCACACCGGCTGGCCCGCGCGCCCAAACGCTCGGATCCCGTGAGTGCAAGCAGCTGATCTAACGGGACGTCCAACGCCCCCTCGGGATCGCCGCTGGTGTGCACGGCGAAACCAAGTTCCCAGATCTCGGCCAGTTCGGACGCAAGCGCGCCAACGATCTGACCGAGTGGCGCGGTGTCCGAGTAGTCCTGACTCGGGCCGACTTCGGACGATGCCGCGAGGCGCGCGACAATGTCCGCTCGGATCTGGGTGAGTGGTTTCAGGACGAAGCCTTCCGCTTGAACGCCGAATTCGGTCATGATGATACCGCTCCCAATGAAAGGCCGACGAGGAATGGCCCGGACACGTCCGCTCCTGTGTCGGTCTTACCAACGAAGTCCGCGAACAGTTCTCGCGTCGCGTTCTCGTATCGCAGTTCCAGGCTTTCGACTTCACCCACGCCCGTTGTCACGCGCGCGGCATCGGTGAACAGCGCGGTCAAGAGTCCGCGGTCATACTTCTGTCCATAGACGAGTCCGAAGTAGTCGATCCCCTCGCGCGTATCAAGGAACCAAGTACCAAGCCAAAAATTGAACGTGCAGGAAAGATTCTGCCGGACGTACGTCGCTCGATCTGGCACGCGCCGGAGGCCCTGGGATAGATCCCAATCACCGCTGGAATCTTGGAGGAAGTCCGTCAGCTGAGCCACAGTTCTTGATCCTATCCGATCGGTAGCACAGTGCCACCAGGTGGGGATACCGTCGCGGTACACGTGCGCGTCGCTGTGTCGAGCGCACCCGCAAGCCCCGCGGCGGCCGCATCCTTGCTGTTTGGTGCCGCGGCCAGGGCTGCGAGTGTCGCCGTGATCGCCCCCGCGCCGGGGCACGAGGCGCACGTCCCGGCCTGCACGGGGCCGGCCACCGTGACGGCCGTCCAATACGCCGCGACGGCCGCGGAGAAGGCCGCCGCCGCGGCGGCGGCATTGCCCGCGGCCAGGCCCCCGGCGAGCGTCGACGCGAACCCAGCACGCCGCCCGGTGAGCGCGGGCGTGTTCGCCCCGAAGACGGCATCTACGCAGTAGTCATCGTACGCGCCCGCGAACGCGTCCGCGGCGGCGGCGCTCGAAGCCTGGTCGACGTCCAGCAACGCGCGGATCGCCGATTGGAGAGCGCCTGTATCGAGGGCCATCTATGCCTTGAGCTTCGTCGACGAAGCTTGTGCGCCCGCGGGCGCGAGGTTACCCGGCGTGGTCGGACCCCACGGCGTGCCGAATGATGCGGACGCGTCCAAGTTCTGTTGGATCGCGTCAACTGCGGACTTGAGCGCCACGAAATCTTCGCTATCGCTGGTCGCGCCTACGCGCACGAATGACGCCGTGAAATGCACGCGCAAGCCGTCGGGCTTTCCGATTGACTCGTCAACGTCCGGACCCGCCGCGCCAAGCGGCCGAAACATCGGGATTGCCACGGGATACGATGGCCCATTCTTGTGTGCGTCCGACGCATCGCTGACTTGCCCGCGTTGGCGCCACAAGGCCGGCGAGAAGTCGAGATACACGAGCAGCACCGCGTCACCCGCGGCGAGATTCACGTGTGAGGAAAGCGCCGCACCGCCCCAATGGGCCACCATGACGTTGACAACGATCGACGGCGTCTCTTGAGTTAGGTCCCCGTCTTCGTCCTCCAGCGGGCGCCGAATCGCGGGCTGAACTGAACATGTTTGCGTGGTGGGATCGTAGGCTTTGACGATTCCGATCCCAGCAACGTGCACGTTGTGGAGCGCGCTTTCGACGGCCGCGGCCGTGACTTCGTCCGCGCGCGGACTCCCGCGTACGCCGCTCATTTGACCTTCGGGCCTTTCGCCGTGCACTCGACGTACCAGTCATCCGAATGGGTGTCGAGTGTATAGGAACAGTCTTCAATGCGCGCCGTGATCTCCACGAATGGATGTTTGATCTGGACCTGGCGTCCGGGAAGCACGTCCGCCCCGATGAACGTCATGAACTCGACCACGTTTTTGGATGAAATCGATGGCGTGCCGACCAAGTTCGATTCGTCGAGCACGATCGCACGCGCGGCGAGCGCAGACCCCAGGTTCAAGATCTGCAACGTGCCATCCTGCACCGACCATTCCAGGCCCGCGCTTCGGCAGAGCGACGTGAGGTAGTGCGGCGCGTGGCCGTCCATCACACACCCTCCCAAGTAGACGGAAGCGCCCGCCCCCGCGTTGAGTTTACGCACCACGTCGTTCAGATTGCCAGCCTTCACACCAAGGGCTTTCGTCAACTCCTTCAGCACCTCGCCGGCTTTCGTCCCGGCCTTGAACGACTTGTGAATCCGCGCCGTCTGAGCCTTGTTGCCGCTGTCCGTGGTCGATACGGTGGTGATGATATCCGCACCCCGGCGTTCGTGCTTCACGTGGATCGCTTGGCCGAGATAGATTTGCGTGAGCTTCCCGGTGTAACCGGCACTAACTGAGACAGTGGGGCTTTTCACTTTCGTCAGGCTCGCGCGGTGCGCGGGGCTGAGATTGTACACGACCACGTCGCATTTGTTCGGCTCGGGTTTCAACGTCTTGGACGCTTTGCACGTGACGCGCAGCCCGGGGGACGATACGCCCTCGAGCAGGATGGTATCGATCTGTACCGAGAGCTTGCGCTCCCGATTCTCAGCGTTCGGATCAGCCATTGCGCGCGGCCCATTCCGCGGCGGGGAAATACATGAGCTCTGTCAACTGATCAAATCCGGGCGCGTCGATCGTGCCAGTCAAATCCACGAACAGGATCTCGCCCGCGGGCAAGCCCTCGAGATGATGGAAGCGCGCCGTAAGCGGGCGGTTGGTCGTGACCGATATCCCGGCGAGCACGAGGACCCCATCGTCCGTGTAGAAAGACAAGGCCCACTCGCGCGCCCGTGCGACCCACGCGAAGTCCAGGACGTAGTTCGTCCCCTCGAGCTCCACGCGTTGCTGAAAGAACGCGTTACCTTGGGAGAGCGTAATCGTTTGCATTTACAGCGCCCCGGCCAGCGCCTTAGCGCCGGTCTGTTTCGGACCGGGGGGCACGTCTGCTGCACTGACCGTGACAGAATCTTTCTTGACCTGACCACGGGGTTCGAGCGGGACTGGGATGGCCTTGGCCGACTTCGTCGACACGAAAGAGATCTGGCGTAGCTCCAAGTCGATCGCGCCGTCTGCCCCATCTTCCGAGGTGCGCGCGATTTTCAGATTGACCAAAGCCATGTTCTTGAGCCGCGCCACCGAAAGCCCCAGCGTGAAGAGTTCTGAGCGTGCTCGCAAGTCCATGAGCGTTGCGAGCACCGACCGCAGGCGCCCGGGCGCGGACTTGAATTTGAGCGCGCGGTAGTGCGTCGGTCCCGCGGGCGCGCCGAGCCCGACCGCATCGGCCACGGCCGCAACGCCTGACTTCACGGCGTCTGTTAGGCCCTTCGGGGACAGAAGCGGGGTGAGGTCTGGGTACTTGAATTCGATGAGCGGGACTGACTCAACTTTCCCCTTGAACTTGTCGTCCAAGTCGCCGCGGATCGGGTTCTCGGAAAAGAACAGGCGAACGTTGCACGAGACCTGCTCGGGGCGGATGTGATCCGTTCTGATCGACCCGTCCTCCAGCGCATGCTCAGTGACGATCGACGACGCGGTCAGATCTTCGCTTTCCCACGCGTCCGCATAGATCCGCACGGGCGCGCCGGATTTCGGCTTGTATTCGACGTACGGAAGTTCGTCACGGGGGCGTGCCATCTACTTCGCCTTTTGCGTGAGTGCTTCGAGGGCCGCCCGGTTGTCCGTGCGGAGCGCCTCGGCCACGGCCTTTTTTATCGCGTCCTTATCGGCCGCGGTCGTGTTATTCCCGAACGTCAGATTGACGGTCTTGTTATCGTTCAGGATGGCCGTGGTCCCCTGAACCGCTGCGGTCGCGAGCGTGCCGGTGACCTGAGCCGGCGCAAGGCCAACTGCCTCAACTTTCGCGGTCTCCATTTCCCTGTTGATTCGTTGGGTGCGCGTCTCCTGTGGTGCCCCGATTTCGCCGGGCAAGCTTGAGGCGTACGCCGCCCGCGCACGCTGCCCTTCGGCCGTAAACTCGAACTCACCCGTTCCGCTTTGCCGGGCGTACGCGCGCATGTCCCGAACGTCCTCACGTTTTTTCGTATCGACGATCTTCTGTTCCTGATCCGTCGTGTCGATCTGAAGCGCTTTCTTGACGATGTCTGGAAGGACGAGCACGTCCAGAAGCCCGTTCCATTTCTGCATGGCGCCCAGAACGAATTGTTCAATCGCCAGAGTCATGCCGTTCATGATGCTACTCCAGCCCTCGAAAATCGCCGCGAACGAGTCCGTGAAGTGAGCGGTCATGAGCGCAATACCAGCGAGTGCGCGCGTGCCAAACGAGGCATTAGAGTTACCCAGCGCATCGAACGCGGCCTGCCCGCTACCCACGAACATTTGAAACGATCCGATCGCGTCGTTCGCCCAGTCCCGGACTTTGCCCGACGAGCCCGCGCCGAACACCCCGTCCAGGGCATCCGCAAGCAAGGACTGCTTCCCGTTCAGGAATCCGATCACCTCGTCCACTGCGAAAAAGATCGCCGCGAACTTGAGACCTTTGCCAATGAACGGCCGGAGCGCGCCGAACACGGGCCCCGCCAGCGTCGCCGCGAGCGCAACACCCGCATTGTCCGCGAGGGTCGTGCCCTTCGTGAAGTTCGAGACGAAGCCGACGGCCTTCGAAATCCCCTCGGCCACCTTGGACAATTGTGGGAACAGCGCACCCGCAATCGTCCCTTTCAGCGCGAACATGGAGCGATCAAGCCGCGCCAGGTTATCGCGATACTCGCCCGCGCGTGCGATCGTCTGGGCGTCGACGATGCCGCCGGACTCCTCCAGCTCCTTACGCAGAGCTGCGATCCCATCCTGGCCTCGCTCTAGTGTCGGGATCAGGCGCACGCCTGCGCGCCCGAAAAGGCTCGTCGCGACCGCGGCCTTTTCGTTCGCTGACGCGAGCTTACCAAAGCCATCGAAGATCTCCGGCAACACGTCAGCGAGTTCACGCGGCTTGCTCGTGTCAATCTTGAGCTTGTTCAGGGCTTCAACCTGGGCTCCACTGGCCTCCGTCGTTTTGCCAAGGCTCTTTTGCAGGAGGCTTAGTGACGCGTTGAATTCTTCCGTGCGTACGCCAGAGACTTCAGCGGCGTAGCCATAGACCTGCAACGCGTCCGTCGCGATATTCGTCTGGGCGTGGAGGTCATCCAAGACGTCCAACTGCTCTGCGAAATGATTGAGCCCGCCGAGAAGCGCGTTACCCGCGAACGCGCCGATGAGCCCCGCGCCCAGGCCGGCGAGCGACGAGGCCCCGTCCTCTGCGCGTTTCGCGAACTTGTCGACGGCTTTGTTGCCCTGATCAAGCTTCCCCTGCCCGTCGAATACGACGGACAGACGTGCGAAGACTTCTTTCAGGGCCATGGGGCTACGTTGACGCCACCGCGGCGCGGGCCGCAGATACGGAATCGATCAAGTCATTTGCGGCAAGTACGCGCCACAATGGCCAGTCTAGCACCTCATCGAAGGTGACGCGTAAATCCGGGGAAAGCACTAGGCGCCAGACGTACCACTCGTCTCTGCAAGCTTCGGGGATTGTGACCCGGAGCTGTCCACCTTGAGATTTTCCGCCAGGCTTCCGAGAAACCTTTCCACCAATTCGCCTAAAAAATCGCCGCACTCGAACTCCACAGCGGCTTCGATCCACTTACCGAAATCGCCCATGCGCCCGGCGAAATGTTGATCGACACAGGCAGATAGTGTCACGCTGGTGCCGCTCTCCAGGCTCTGGACCTGAGTGTACGGCGCGAACGTCTGGACGATGTAGTCCAGCGTCGGCCCGAGGTCGGGGGAGCTCAGGAGGTACACCACAGCGTTTGCGATGCGCGCTCCACCACGCCCCTGACCCATGCCGGCGAACAGCGCCGCGCTGGCGTTGCCCAGACGTGCACACACCTGCAACGTCTCGCGCGCCTTGGCGTGTGTCAGCACGTACCGATATCCCCCCATTTCGACCACATGGTTCTGAATCATTCTGCCTCCAGTTTCAACCCGGTGCCGCCGGGCGCGGGGGTTACGTGCCGGCTTCGATGACCTTCGGCGAAACGCAGACGATCTTCCAGTCACGCGGACCGGCCTGGCCGCCGTAGGCGATCGTCGGGAAGCCGACGATCCATGCCTCGTCGGTGACGAACAGGCTAGCCCCGTTGCCGTCGCGACACATGAATGGGCCCACGCCCGCGCCTCCGGGGGAGAGCAAGTCTTGCGTGTGGATGCCCGTCAATACGCCGTTCGAACGGGATGACTGCATAAAGTGAATCGTCGCAGTTGCGGTGCGTCCGAGCACCTTGGACCGGGTGATACCGCCGTCGACACCGCGCACGAGCTTGAACGCTTCCACGTCCCACTCGATGTCAATCATCGAGTCCTCCGCGAAGCCCTCGAGCAGGATACCGTTGAAGAGCGTCTGAACTTGATCGGGGTCGTAGTGTTTGGTGGTCATGGCGAATCCTTACAGCTTGACGAAGACCGACACGTTTGCATGACGGATCGCGCCGGAATAGGTGAAGTCGATCACGATACCCGGGCCACCAAGCACGCGTGCCGCGCGGTCATTGTCCGAGATCTGAGCGAGCGTTGGAATCGAAATCGTCGGCTCGTTCCCGTCCTTGTCGATGGCCAGGATGCCGCCGGCCGTGATACCGGCCGCGATACGCGCACGGCAAATGCTCTCGTATTGTGCGAGACCGCGTTGGCTCATTGGGATCTTTCCGGAGTTCAACGTGACGGCTGCAATATCCTCTTGCAGACGTACCGCGAACCAATCCTCGAACCGGGTCTGATCCATCGGCTTACCTCCGGCCGCATCGCCACCAAGCGTGTGGTGTCGCCCGGCCGTGGTCTCAATCACGGTGTAGCCCTTATCACGCAGCTTCGTCTTTTGGTCGGGGCTAAGACCGTTCGCGCGCACGCCCACGAGGGGCTTGGCGTTGAAGTCGCCACCTGCATTCGGCGGCGCACCGGGGTCGAATGGCGCGCGCTCTGCCGCGGAAGCAACGCCAGCGAATCCGTCCGTGCCAGTCTTGTCGAAAATGCACATGGTCCGCTTGTAACTGACCGCGTCCAATTGTGATTGAATATCGCCCGTTTCGGCGTCATCCATAGCATTCGTGTCGGACGTGTTCGTGAAGTAGAGGACGCGCCGAGTCTCAGCCCAATCCGCGATTTCCTTGGTGATCGCCTTCGAATTGTAGGCGCTCGCGAGATGGTAGAAATCCGCGTCCGCGTCGTAGATGGTCGACAGATCCGCGTCGACGCCGGGGTCGGTCGTGCGATCTTCAACTTCGAGACGTTCGTGGCGCCAATCGCGAAGATAGAACCACTCGCCTTCGGCCATCGAAAGATCGAGGTGCGTCGCGGTTCCGCCGGAGGCGGTGCAAACGAGGTCCTCCAGAGGCTCGCCCGTATCCTGCAAATCTTCGATCGCGGCTTGGAGAGCGTCACAGACCTCGTCGACGCTTGAACCCGTATCCGACGTGATCGAGATGTCGACGGGGTCTTCGCCCACTACTTCGATCGTGATCGAATATACAGTCGAATTGAATGAATTTGGAGTGACGCGGATCGTCGGGGTCGCTGCATTCTCCAGGCGCAAGATCTTGATCGGGTTCGGCTGTGGCGATTGCTGGAGGGCGCGTTCGAGCGCGAGCACGGCCGGATGGTTCGACGGCAACGAAACGGGCGAACCGGTGAGGTCGGACTTGGATGTAACGACGCGGGAGAGATCACCGTCCAGGGCCGCCGACGGAATGTATGCCGCGATACCAACGGTACCGAAACCGACCTGCGTAAGGGCAGGGCCCTCACTCGCAACGATGACCGTGGAAAAATCGTTCAGGGACATGGGGCTTATTTCTTTCGTAGCACGGCGCGATTGCCGCGCCAGTTTAGGGCGTAATCACCCCGTTGATCTTGGCTCGCTCGATGGTCGTAATAGGTGCGTCCTGGGCGTATGACGCGCCGTTGAAGTAGAGGCGCCCGATGTACACCGACACGGCGCGTCCATCCTCCCCGTCGTATTCGTCGTCCGTGATCTCTTCCCACCCGCGGTACGCGAGGCCCGTGGCTACGAGCTCATCCCGAACGCTCGGGAGACGCATGCGGTCAACGACGGCCCTGAAATGCTCCGACGCTGGCGTGCTCTGATTCGGGGACTCCACGCGAACTTGGATCTCAAAGTCCCGCTGGCCGTGCACGGATTCGATGATGCCCCCAAGCCGGGCCTCGGGATCTTCCGGGTCAGGCTCGAACGTATCCCCGTCGATCGCAACATCGGGATCGTACGTCTCGCGGAGTTCGTCACGTCCCACGCCGCTAACCTTGACGATGTGCCAATGGAGCGTGGTTGGGCTCGACGGTGCCGGGAATTGTCCCGTAAGCGAGCGCGCACGCACGACGCTAGGGCTCAGACTCCCGAGGATACTGGGCTGGGACCCTGGTACCGTAGCAATGCGGGCGAACAGCGCCGAGAGTGCCGGCTCTAGATCGGCCCACACCATGGTCACTTGGTGCCGCCTTGCTCGACCGTTGATCCGATCGCGCCCCACATTTGACTGCTGGCGATCAAGGGCGTTGTCGCCCCGGGATACTTCGCGAGCTTTCGCGGGAGGTAGTTCTCCGACAACGCCGGCAAAATACCCGACGAGATACGTTGCCGCATGAGGCCCGCCACATGGACCCCCACCCGTGCAAGGATCTGAAGTTCGTTCGCGCCCTTCAACACGGCCGCGCCCGCGCGGCGAAGTCCGGTCAGGATATCGGTCTTGTTCGCGTCGAGAGTGCCCCGCATCCAAGAGCGCTGGGGTACGCCCAGCCCATGCTCGTGAGCATTCGCGATCTGTCCGACCGTTGCGCGCGTCGCGTCGTTCGCCTTGGCCGCGGCCTCGTCTCCGAAGATGCCAACCTTGACGTACGGCCGAGCCTTGGCGAGCCGTGCGCGGAGCGCACGCCAGCCGTTATCACGCACGCGGACTCCGCCAGCCATTTACTCGCTCCCCGCGCCGATGCCGTAGGCCGTGGCGTAAAGCGCTTCGAGACGCGCGCGTTCCTGGAGGTACAGCGTTCCCGCTTCGAGCGGCATCGCTTTCTTGCCGATGATGCGCGCGTCTTTCCCAAGCGGGTCCGCGGCCAATATGTGCGCGGCGAGCCACATCACAGCTTCGCCGCGATCATCCTTGAACATCGTGGTGTCCGTCTGGCGTTCGGCCGCGGCCAGCGCGGCCGTAATCCGGGCGGGGTCTCGCTGAAAGACCGCAGTGAACTCACCCCGAATTGTCACGAACTCCGCCGCTGTCACGGCGCCGCCCTACTCGGACAATAGCGGGATCAGCGCCCCGTCAGAGACGTATTGCTCGATCGATTCGGCATACTTCTCGCAGAGACGATCCGAGAGTTCGATCATTCGCTTGCCCGTGAGAGTGAGCGTGATCGACGCCTCAATAGTGTCAGAATGAGCGGCTGACAGCGTCAGCTTTTTTCGATCCCGGTGATTTCGAACGACGAATTTCATGGGCTTCCAAGCTGGACGCCTGGCGCCGGCCGGAGGAACTACAACCGGCGCCAGGCGAACCTTTGGGTTAGGGGGTCAGGTCCTCGTCCAGGTCCATGAACGCCGTACCAAGCGCGTAACGCACGACCACGCCACCAACGCGAGCGTAGGTCAGGATCTGGTAGGTGTAGCCCTCGACCTGGGGCGGGAGCTCGCGGAAGTCGTACGCGAGGATGAACTCCAGCACGGCGCGGTTTTTCTTGTACGCGATCGCCTTGGGGCCGTCTGCTTCGCTGGCCGTATTCAGGCGCTTCCAGTAGTTGATCACCTTCGGGCCGTCCGCATCTTGATTCTCGAGGAACACCTTCTCGCGCGAACGCGAATCCGTAGCGGAAAAGCGGCGCTTGAGGAGGGGCTTGAACGAGAGCGGCACGGCGATGAAATCCGCCTTGAAATTCTCGGCGGAGTTCTGCTCAACGCCGTCGACAAGGCGTTGCAGATCGTTCACGAGGGCCGCAGAACGCGCCGAGTATTCGGCGTCGTCGTCGGGCTCGGCGTCAGTCGGATCCCATTCGCCCACGAGGGAATGGACCTCCTGGAAATTCGAATTGTTCGTGAGGCCCTCGATCGCGCGGTCTTCGTCACCGACCGCGATCAAGTTGTCCAGGAACTGTTCGTGCGCGATGCGCGCCGACATGCCGCGTTCGCGGTCCACGCTGGTACGCGCGAAAGCCGCTTTCTGCAAGTCCTGCACCGACCAATGGTAGGACGAGCCGAAGTCATACATCGGTTTGTAGAAGCGCTTTTTGAAGCGGTCCGCCGCGCCAACCGCGCTCGCGTAGTTCGTGATCCACTCGGCCATGGCGAGTCGATCCCACATATCGTAGGAGAACGTCTCGGCGCCGTCCGGGATGGTCGTGAAGTCCACGAACAGCCGGCCCTTGATTGGGTCCGTCAATACTTCGGTCGTCTGCGCCGAAGTGAATTCGAGCTCGCGCGCGAGGTGCATTGTATCGCCGGCCGCATCCGCGCGTTCGACTACGGTGCCATCGGCCCTGACTTCGTACAGCACGCCGAGTTCGGCAAGACACCGCTCGTGATTCTTGAATGCGGGGGTATTGATGAGTTTCAGCATGGGAGTCTTTCTAAATCCTGATGTTGCCGGGGTTAGCCCGTGGGGCCAGTCGGACCCGTGGGGCCAGTCGGACCCGTGGGGCCGGTCGCGCCGGTCGCGCCTTGCACCGCGTAGCCAACGCGCGCGACGACACAGAGCGTCGCCGAAAGCGCACGTTTCACGACACAGCCGGCGAGGAGCGCCGCGTTCGCCGTGTCAGCGTCATTGCGGACCTTGCCACGGTTCGTCACCGCGTGGATAACATAAACGTTATCGCCCTTCGCCATTTGCTCGGCGGACTGCACGACGATGCCGGGACCCTGCTCGACAAGCGGAACCGCATCACCGATTTCGTACTCTACGCCGTCCTCCTGGTTACCTTTCGTGGTGTCGAGACAGACGAAGCCGACGCCCGTCACGGTGACTTCGTTCGCCGTGGTCGGGAGCTTTCGCTGGCCGTCGGCCGAACCGACGCAAGCGAACAGGCCTCCGTTCAGGGCGACTTCGGCCACGCCGCGGCCATCGATCGTGAACTGCCCCATAGGGCCAATGAGCTGGCCGGCGCGGGCTTCGGGGAACTGTGCGAGTTGAGTGCTTTGCATGGTCGTGACTTTCGGGGGACCTGTTGGACGTTACAGAGAAACGCCTTTTTTCTTGGCTGCTTCGAGGCGCGCTTCGTACAGTGCGCGCGGGCCGTTCTTGTCGTCGTTCGAATCCGCGCGCGGTGCGGGCGGGGTATTGAGCGCCTCGATCACGTCGTGCGCCTTGCTGGACGTCGCGAACGTCGCATCGAAACGCGCCTCGACATAGACCTCGTCCCGGCCCTTGTCATCGAAGCTCGAATCGGCGCGCTTGATCACAGCGCAGCGGAGCTCGCGATCGGAGAGCGGCGACTCGACGCCCGCCGCATCCTTACGCGTAACGGCGAAGTCTGCGCCCATGACGGTCCGTACCTTCGAGACGAGCGCCGCATGCTTGGCATTCGCGGCTTCCGCGTCGTGTCGCGCCACCGTCTCGGTCATCGTTCTGACCGACGCTTCGGCCGCGTCCCCACGCGCCTCAAGTTTCGCGATTGCGGCCTGTGCCTCGACCTCGTTCTCGTACGTCTTGCCGTTGATCGTGATTTTCATGGGTTCGGATTCCTGAGCGTCGATGTGTTGGATTTCTTCGCCGGCTGCATCAAGTCGGCACTCGCGGCCCATGCGCCCCTCACCGGGGCGAAGCATGGCCACATGGTTGTAACGGATCGTGGTCTGAGCCTGGTCATACCGCTGGCCTTCGTATACACCGGGGGTCGCGTCGATCTTGCACGTGTACGCGCCGGAAAGCTCGGTATGCGTGCGCCGCTCAGCGCCCTCGATAGCATCCTGGCGACCGAGCACCATGCCCGCGCGCACGCGCTGGCCATCATCGTGTTTCGCAACAGACCCCGCCCGGACGTGGCCGACGGTTACCGCGGCGAACTTCGCCGGGGTGACGTTGCCGGCGGGGTGTCCGAGCGTAACCGGCACATCTTCCAGGCTCGCGAGCGAATCCGCGTGGAAAACCTCGTCAGGGTGCCGGAGTTCCTTTACCTCGGACCCGTCGGCGCGCTTATAGGTAAATACGCCGGTCCGCGTGGGGTACGCAGTAACGCGCATGAGGCCGCCGGGCGTACGCTCCGCGGCATCGATGCGCGATTCACAATACCGAAGGCTCACCCTATATGAGTGCCCCAGAATGCAGACACGCGCAAGTCGGCGCTATTTCCGGGCGTATTGCGAGCGCACAGCCTTGGGTAGTCCCCGCCAACAGTGTGGGCATAGGACAAAAAAATGCGGGTCCCCCGTCTGGGCAAAGTATTCCGCACGTCTCCCGAGTCCCGGCGGTTCGCAACCGCTACACCAATACGTGGGGTTGGCGATTGCGTCTGGCTTTCGCTGAGTGTCGATCGAACGCGAGGCCCGGCGACGCCACTCCCCCAGTGCAGCTTCGGACGCGGTGTAAATCACCGGGGCCCCACGATCGGTGCGGGCTCACAGACCTTGGCGCCAGCGCCCAGAATCATCCCAAGGGGCAGGGCGAAGATCACGGCGATGCAGATCCACGCGACTGGACCTAGTTTCGAAAAGGGCGCGGTGTCATCGGGCATGAGACCCCCACCCGTGCACGCGCGGAGTACGCGCGCATATGGCTCAGACTCCGCGGCGTATCCTGCTCGTGTGTGTGCCTCCACGCTGGCGACGATGGTTTCGGTTTTAGTCCCGGTATACCGGGGGCCGGGTGTGATTTCCGTCGTATTCACTGCATACCTCCAGGATTTGCGGCGCGCTTCTCGCCGCGTGAATTCATGAACCCCCACGATCGACCATGCTTCGGGCCGGCGCGAAACAGCGTCCATACCGGCCGACGAAGTAACTGGACCAAGTGATACTCATCGGTCAAACGATTCCTCTGTCCGGCTACGAATACTTGGCATGCCTCACACCATTCGCCCCGCCAAAAGTACGGGGTGGACTGGACGTAGGCCCCCGTCAAGAGTCGGCTCTCACACCACGTCCAGGGATGATAGTGCCAACCGCGCCGATCATCGTCGCTATCGTGGAAGTAGTGCAGAAAAAGATACCGGGCGCCGTATACGCGTGCGAGCCATCGGGGGAAATGCCACCGGCTGAGGTAAGGCCCATCAACGTCGATGAACTCATACCGTGCGAGCAGGAATGCGAGCAGGCGCCACCATGCCCAGACGAACCGAGCCCTCACTTTACAACCCGGCCCCGCCGGATCGCTCGCAGGACCACGCGCCCATGCGCGTAATAGTCCGTGCCGTCCCGCTTGACCTCTGCCTCGAACTCTCGCACCGACTCGGCCTCACCGGCCGTCGGTGGCATCGTCTCTCGCTCGTGCCTCATGCCCTGGTTATACGGTGCAAAATGTCTCAGCGGTAGTGCCATATGTACGATTTCCTAAAATAGGTATGGGGCCCACCTACACGTCTGTGGCGGACCCCCGGATCATGATCGCGATATCCGCGGCGGTCAGTGGCCCGTGAAGCAAGGCCCGGGCAACCCGGGTGTGTATCTCATGGCGGGACATAAGTACGGCCCACGCTGCCCGCTCTAGGACACGCACGCGCGCGTTCCCGCGTACGCCCGCGCGCCGGAGCTCAGACGTGTCAGACCGCGCGTGTATCAGGTCCCCACAGTGCCGCTCCCACGCGAGGCCGGCCGCGGTCATGAGCAACCCCGCCTCGCGCGGCCAAGGGCGCGGCTCCCACTCGGTCATACCGAGGTATTCATAAATGCCATGCTTCTCGGCGCCGAGCCACGCGCGCCGGAGGCGTAGGCCCAACGCCACACCCACTACGATGTGCGCCGCCTCGTGCTGGGCATCAGCAAGCGTAATCATATCGGGATGCGCACGTTACGCCGCAAGCGAATACCGCCACGCGGGCCGACCGTCTCCACGTTGCCCGTGACGAACTTTTCGCCGCGCTCGCGTGCAATGCTGATGCGGTGCCGACCGTCACTGGGGAAAACGGAATTGTCCGGATACACTCGAACAGTCACAGGTAGCGCGGCACTCACACCCCCGCCCGCGCGTAGATGAGCAAAACTTTCCGGGCGGAATGGAAGGATCCCGCCCCGCGTTAGATCAGACGGTATGGGCCCCGGTAATCCCGCGTCAGTGGGGGGAAGAGCACTGAACCCGTAGCGCCGTTCCTGAGCGACAATTTCCGCGGGACGTTCGGGCGCGGGACGTTGGTCGAACAGGTCCCGTATCACGGGGCGCGCCGTGCATCGGCATTGAATACGCTGGCCAGGGTGCGCGCGTTCGCTCGTTCCTGGAATCAGCGGCGGATTATCCCACCGGAAGATCCGCCCCTTCAATACCCAATGATCTTCCTTGCTGTCCTCGTATTCTCCGCCGGGGCGCCCGCGCACGGCGTAGTCACCCGCGACAGTCCACTCATACTCCTCCACGCCGGCCGCGGTCTGCGTTGTCTGCTGCATGGCCGAATTGAATTTGTTGGCCTGATCCCGTGCGATGAGTTTCGCGCGAGACTCGCTTACGCTCAGGCGTTCTTGGATCTGTTTTGCAACTTCTTCCCAGCGTTGCCCCCCGGCCTGTGCCGGCCGCACGATATCGGCGATCTGTTGGATCTGCCGTTCGGCCATGTTAGTCACGAGGCTCACGTTGTCTTGCAGAAACTCCTCCAAGAGCGCCTGGGGAACGGCGTTGCCTACTGGAATGTTCGCAACGCGTTCAACATATTTTGCCTGGCGCGTGGCCACGCCACGCGCACTCCGGCGCAGCCACGGTTCGAGCCCGCTCGCGCGCAGAAGCGCTCGAAACGCCGCACGCAAGTCATCGGCTAGAGCATCGGCCCGGAGCTCCGCGCGCGCCAACGTTTCGACATGATCGCTCCACGCACGAACGATGGACGTCAGGCGCTGCCCATACTCGCGCTCAAATAGGTCTGACTTCGGCACCGGCGCGCGGACAGTGCCCGGCTTCGGAAGCTTGCGGCCGTGCCGACGATACAGGAGCACCGTCGCGGGGCGACTGGGTGCGCGCACCTATTCGTCCTTCGGTGGCGCCGCGGGGTCTTGTCCGGGGGGTGCTTCCTTGGGATCTTTCGCCGGAGTGCCGCCGCCCTCGCCTTCGGCCGCGGCGCGCGCGAGCTCCGCCTCATCCGGCGGGGGAGGCGCGCCGGACTTGCCGAATGGCGCGGCGGGTTCGGGCTCCTTCGCCTTGAACCCTTTCCCCGCTGAACCCATGAGGGCTTCAGCTTTGGGCTGGTCCACCTGGTAGGCAAGCATGATGATCTGGACGCCCGCGTCGCGTGGGATCGTCTCGCCGCTCACCTGGGCGACGATGTCAACGAGGGATGAGACCTGCGTTCCGTTGAGGACCTGCTGTTGTACGTTCTCTCCCACGGGGCCCGCGCCCGGCTTCGCCACTGGCGCCGTTTCACCCGTAGGTCCAGTGCCGCCGCCCTCGCCTTCGGCCGCGGCGCGCGCGAGCTCCGCCTCATCCGGTTCGATTCGCATGGAGCGATCGATCGTGATCTCTTGCGAATAACCGTCCTTGCCGTAGTGACTCTTCGCCGCTTCGTCCGCCGTGATAATCCCCAATTGGATGTCGATATCATCAGCTTGCGCATTTTTGAACCTGATGTCTGCGGCTTCAGTCGCGTTCGGCGTCCAGAGTTCAGGCCACTTGATCGTCAGCCGATCGATCGCTTCCACGCGCACGCCCGAGATCTCTGCCTGTGCAAGTACGGCCTTGCACAGGTACAGGGTGGGCGTATCGAGCTCGCCCGTCCGATACGCGTGCACGCGCATCAGCCACCAGCGGATCGAGCTATCGCCCGTCGCATTGAGCCCACCCGGCTCGTCGCTCAGAAGGATCGCGATCGGGACTTCGGCCGCGGATGCGACGCGGAGCAAGCCCTCACGCGTGATGTCCGAGAGACCCGCAAACGTAGTGTTCTCCCGCTTGTAATCTTCACCATCAAAATCAAGCGTCATGTTCCGCGCGACGCTTCGCGACGCGTTGAAAAACGCGAGACGATTTTCGATCACTTGCCGCGCGGGGCCCGTCAATCTTTGGTAGAGGCCTTTGATACGCAGCACGCCGATCGACGCTTCCGAGATGACCTGTTGTGCCGAACGCCACACGAGGCCGTCCGATTGCAACGCCTCGTATGCACGCTGGAGGACGCTATCATCCCAAAAGCCCTGTGTGACCCGTGTCTGATCATCGGTCAACGACCCGCCGAACGAGACGAGACGCGACGCGTGAATCGGGCCAGCGGTGCCGCCCCCCTCCGGGGGTGTCACGTCGTAGTAGGTCGGATTCCCCAACGCGTCGAGCATCCATGGACGCGGGGTCAGGTAGCGACGATCGATCACACGGAGGAAATCGATCTGCTCCCCCATGACAAATGGAGTCGCGGGATCCGCCGTATGAGAGCCCAGCCAAACTTTCGCACCACCATACAATCGTCCCCAGATTGCCGCGGTGCGCGCGAGGCGTACGACTTGCCACGCGCGTAGGACGTTCGAGATTTGTTCCTCAGTATCATCATCCCCCACGACCGCGCCATCCGTATCAAAGCCGGTAAGCTCGAACCCCTCGCGGTATGCCTCCTTTGGGTACACGTCGACGATCTTCGCCGAAAGATGCTCGGCCCGATACATCGCTGTGAGTTCCGGATCTGGAAGACGCCGAACGAGGCCACTGAATCGCGTCGCCTTGATCTTGTCGGATACCCCGCCAAAACCCATTGCCACATTGAGCCAGCTGTCCAGCCGCTCGGTCACGTCGACGAATACTTCGCTCAGGCTCATCGCTCTAGGCTAGCCCCATGTCGAGGCCAAAACCAGCTGCCCGAAGCTCTGGCCCGATTTCGGCCATGGCATCGTCAAAGCCAGCCATGGACCCACATTGCGCCGCAAGCCACAAGATCGCCTGCGAAGTCGTATCGACGGTATCGTCAATGCCCCCGGCGAGCCCAGTGAATCGTAACAGGAGGCGCGCTTTCTCCGGGTACCATGCGGCGTTCTTGTCGAAATGTACGCCGCCAGCTGTGAAATGGTGTGAGGCCGCGCGAGCGCGGTTCGCCTTGGATGGGCCGCCCGCCACAGGAATCGCGAGCACGCCGGGCATGCTGGGTTTGAGGGTTTCGACGATCGCCGCGCCGTTGGCCGCTTCCTCCACCAAGATGTAATGGGCCTTCCACGTCGCGCGGAGGACTTGGATCGCTTGCACGGTCGCCGCGAAACCGCGCTTGCTGTGCTCCGAATAGAAGCAATAGAAATGCCCCGAGTAGTATCCCCACACCTCAAGTGCAACATCGTCGGCGGTGTGCTTCCCAGTGAACGTTGGGTCCACACTGATCACGAGGACACAATCCTCCGGGCGCGGCGCGTTAGCGAAGTCTCCGAAATGCTGGGCGTCGAAGATCTTGTCTGACCCCGAACTCGGATCTTGCTGCGCGTGCGAGCGGAATACCTCGCCCAGCTCTCCGCCGGATCCCTTGGCGAGGCGTTGCATTTCCGAGCGCTTGTTTGCTTCGGGCCACAGCTCCTCCCCCGCGCGTGCGCGCCAGTCGAAACGATTCTTCCGATCCGGCTCGAACAAGTACGGAAGATTGACGTGCCGGAAATAGGGCTCGTCCCGGTACGCGTCGAGCAGGAATCCGCTCGGGTCCTCCAGGTGGAGACGCTGCATGTACAGCGCCACTTTTAGCGGGTAGTTGATCTTGCCGCGGGTCAACACTTTCTGTCGAAACCACGACTTCGCGTTGTCGAGGTTCTTGCCCGCGACGGAATCGTTAGCATTCGGGTCAAGCGGATCGTCCACAATGAACATGGCGCCGTGCCGCCCGATGAGTGAACCTCCGCGCACCGTGCCGGCGAGACGGTATCCGCCCGCGAACGTGGTCAAGTATTTCTTCGCCCCGCCGTCGACGACCATCTCCCCCCACCGGTCCCGATACCACGGCGAGAGTAACAGACCCCTCGTCGTATCGGCCAAGTGATTGACCAGCGTGTCAGAATGCGACGCGCAAAGAATCGGATACGCGGGGTTCTGAGACCATAGCCAGGCCGGGCCCATGACGCTCCCGATCGTGGACTTCATGTGCCCCGGTGGGACGTTGCACAACAAGATTTCGCATTCGCCCGCGACAAGCGCCGCGAACTGCTCGGCCAACACGATTTGATGGCGACCCTTGACATAGCGTTGGATGCCAGGGACGTGTGGCCCCGCAAGCTCCAGGAACGCAGGGAAGCCGGCGCGGCGCACTGCCTCGCGATCGGCGCTGACTACCGAAGGCGCGCTATCCATCCGTCGTCAGCCGCAGTGAGGGTTTCCCCGTTCAGCTTCCGCGTCAGGGCGATCAACACGCCGGCCTCCATATCCGAAAGCCGGTCCCACTCCTCCGTAGTTTCCGGCGTGGCGTCGACGTTACCGGCGCGACTGAGGGCGACAAGAGAGTTCGCCCAACGCATGACCTCAGCTGCGCTCCGTGCTTCGATGGCACGGCCCATCGCTTCGATGATGGCCTCGCGCGTGGGCACGATCGGGACGAACGGCTTCTCTTCGCCCGGCGTACGCGCGGCTTTCCACTTGTCGCGCGCCTCACGCACGGCGCGTTTCGTCACGCTGTTCCCAAGTTCGGCGACGATATCGCCGCTGGACGACTTCGGGGCGTGCTCGCAGAGCGCCGCGATCATCTCGTCGAACGGAAGCGCGGCGATACGCTCAGACTCGTACGGCGGGAGATCATCCCACGGGCTTGCAGGATTTGACATGCGGTCGATCGTCCAATTCCGTTTGGCCCCGCAGCTCAAACGCGAGCGCAAACAGGACCTCACAGGCGAGGTGTGCGAGATGAGGCAAACCCGTCTCAGGGTCCAAGTCCTCGCGGTCCTGGAACCACGCCTTGCCGTGCCGTCTCATGGCGCCGTACAATCGCGAGTAAACGATCCCCCGCTCCCAATTCCGCGCCGCATATTTCTTGGCGCCGAACTGCAACACGCGCGCCACGGCTTCGATGGCATCTTCGGGGATGAGCTCCCACGGGATCTTTCCCCCGTCGAATTTCAGACCGACCGGGACTAGGGTCACACGCGTGGCGACATCCACGGCCTCGACCGCGGACTCGTCCGCGGACTCGTCCGCCGCGATTCTCAGGGCCTCACAGATATTCTCTGCCGTCTCCATCGTAGGACTACCTCCAGCGCCACAGCTTGGGCGACAAACCAGGATACGACGCCCAAGATCAGAAGGTTTCCGAGGCGGTTTATGTGTCCGCCTTTGGCCTGGGCGGCGCAAGATGAAGGACGATTGCGGTCAACACGGCCGATACCAGCGGGCCCCACGCGCTGTCACCGAGCACTCCCGGGAGCATCGGAAGTATGGCGCCCAGCGCCGCGGCCAGAGCCGTCTTCCCGACCATGCTCGCGTGTTCTTTGCTCATGACCCCAGTCTGGACCATGGCACCAAGGATGGCAACCCAGGCCCCGGCGCACGCGACCGCAGTCAATACCGCCCGAGCGATCATGGGTCCGACAAGCGCCGAAGCGCCGCCGAGATCAGGGTGAACTTCTGCTCGATTTCGAACATGGCCAAGCGTGCCGCATGGACGTCGACGGTGTCTGCCTCTCGCCCGTTCAACGCGGCCATGACCGTCGGCCAAGACGCATTGAACGCGCTCTCAGCGACGGCCAGCGCGGCCCGTCCCCGTTCGGCATTTATTGCACTCATCGCGCACACCTCGTGTAATACAGGACCGGGGTCCGGCCCGCAGTATCAGGATCCATTTGCAAGCGAAGCTTATCGACGGCTTGCTCCGCTGTGTCCGCAGTGACGATGGAGCCACACCATACGGCGGACCACCAGGGCACGGGGCGGTACGCTCGAACCATCTGGACCGTGATGGGCGTCAAGTAATCCGTCACTCCTGGACCTCCAGTCGTTTGATCTCACTATACTCTGGGGAGGCGCGATACCTGGAAAGCTTCACTTCGGCCTCACGCTTCGCCGCGGCTCGCGCTCGCGCGCGTTGCTGGCGTCGACGTTTACCCGTCACGAGTGATCTCCAGCGGCGAGGCGCCGCGCCGCTTTTAGCTCTGCGCGCACCTCGCGCCGATCCATGCGGGGAGCCCGCCGCGCCGCGATCTGGCACGATACCCATGCCCCGAGGGTGACCCCCTCGGACGCTGCGAGAGCTTCCAGCTTCGCATACTCGGCTGGAGTCAACCGGATTTTGAGGGGCTTGGTCTTACGTTCGGCTTCGGCGGTATTCATGATCAACATACGGCGGGGCCAGATGCAAGTTTCAGAATGGTGGCCGCCGAATATCGTACCCCGGCCGCAAACCGGGCGTCGGCGGGGGTTCGATCACCGGAGGCATTTGCGCGAGGAGATACTCCCGTAAGATCTCGGCCGCGGCGCGCACCTCAGCGAACGTCAGGACCGAAACATACTCCTCCTCGGGGCTCGGGCCGCCGCTACGGGAAATCCACACGCGCTCGGATTCTATGTGGACTGAGGTCACCGGGGGCTTCTCCATGATACCACTATATACCAGCGTGGGCCCCGGTCAAGGGTCTATGACTTACGTGAACACCGGTCCAGGTTTCAGCGTTGCGCGAACGAGCTCATCCGTGGGGGTGTCGTACAACCCCGCACAGATCAGCCGTCGTACGACCCACGCATCGCAGAGGTACGCCGCGCAAATCAGCCACGCGGGAGCAACGCCGTACAACGCCGCCCGCATGAGCAGATCCACGGCGAGCACAGTCCTAACGTTCCGCACCGGCGTACACGCATGGGCGACGATGAGTAGCACCGCGGGGAGAAGTCCCACCGGGTGATACCACAACGCCATGCCGGCCCACATCGGTGAGACCAGCGCGAGGTCAACGAAGAGCCGATGCCACATACCCCGCTGATGCTCACGCCCATAGTCGGTGTCATGGGGCTGCACGATTGCGCGCCACAACCGAAACGCCAGGCGGGGGCCAAATATGTAGGCGGTCACACACGCGTACACGAACGCTCCTACTGCCAACGGCGCGACGACGGCCGACGTCCACGCGGCCCATACGATCGCGGGCACAGCGAGGGCTCCACCTTCCGGTTTGAGCGCGAGCAGCAACGCGAACGCGAACGCCAAGGACCAATCACCATGCACCCGAGCCGCGACGACGCACGCGCACGTCAGCGTCGCGACGGCCGTATCCTGCAAGCGCCGCCGCGCAAGATGAACCAACAGCGGAGACGCTGCCAACGTCAGCCCACACGCGACGACAGCGAACACCGCCGCCGCATGGTGCGACGCACGTAGGCACACCGCCCAGCCCCACCGAATGGGGCTCGGGAAATCACGGGCCCGCGCGTCGACTAGATAGGATTCCGCGTGAAGCCGGGAGATCCAACGAAAAGACTTGCCGCGCGAATGCGCGGTGTAGGTCCGCTCGTCAGGGCCGAGGCGGATCACTTGGCCACCGGATCATCGAGACGACGACGCGCGGTTTCGAGATACCCCTTCGCGCTCCCGATGCCGTCGAACGCGTACGCGATCAAATGATCGATCGCTTCGTTCTCAGTGACGTTTTGCAATGCGCGCGTCACGGACTTGAGCGCGGATTGCGCGTCGTCGATCAGTTCCGAGTTCGTCTTGTTTGCACGCCCTGGGGTTGGAGCATTCAAGCAACCTTTTCGTTTCACGGCCTGGCTCCTCGCGCAAGTGCGCATGCCGTCGCAACGGCGTTGATCCCGACAAGCAGGGCCCCGGCAGAGATACCCAAACCGTGAATGGGACTGGCCACCATGATGCCTTCGAGCAGCACAACGAACCCAGTTGCCTTGACCGGGCCCGCGAACGCGTGGACCCATCGCCATACGGTGGGCGCGGAGTACAGCATGCCGCCCGCAACGAGGGCCCACGAGAGCCACGTGAGGGCCCCCACGTGCGCGACCATGTATGTGGCCAACGGGACGAAACCACCGATCAAAACCCCGACGAGGGCCGCCGCGCGATTCTTCGCGGCAAACGCGGTCTTTACTTGAGTGATGATCGCGGGCGCCAGATTCGGCGCCCGGCGTGCGGAGCGAACGAGGGCGGTCATTCTGGCCTTTCTAGCAAATTCGCATCGTACAATGCGACCCACGCCGCCATGGCGATATTGATCGACTCCGTGACGCCGTGCGCGGAGTGCATGGGACAATTCTCCCATGCGTGGCCACCCCACGCCTCGATCGCCTTGGCGCGGGTCTCGGGTGCCACACAGAGACCCGCGAGATGATCCGCCGCGTAATCTTCCCACGTGCGGCCGTCGGGCATCGTCGCGCCCTTGAGGTTCGCGCCCTCGAGGTTCGCGCCCTTGAGGTTCGCGCCCTTGAGGTTCGCGCCCTTGAGGTTCGCGCCCATGTTGAGGTTCGCGTCTTCGAGGTTCGCGCCCTTGAGGTTCGCGCCCTCG